>Ga0209489_103512_pt1 | contig 30385 bp, 16 predicted proteins | sample SiratrowhiteBW_FD_187527 | JGI IMG/M metagenome (GOLD analysis project Ga0209489, IMG submission 187527) | Root nodule microbial communities of legume samples collected from California, USA - Siratro white BW (SPAdes) (version 2) | ecosystem: Host-associated > Plants > Roots > Nodule | place...
TTTACTTTTTATATTTTCTTCCACTACTTTTTTCCTTTAGGTATACAAGTGCGTCTCTTTTGCTTCTATCTAACAAGGCCCAAGTGACAGCGGGCTCTTTCTATTATGAAATGGTTCATCTTTTTCTATTTATTGGTTAGTTTAGTATATAGGATTTCTACCTTCTTTGATTTGATCTTTCTGTGTGCCCCGTACTTCCCCTTTCGTCCGGTGGATCCCACTCGGAAGCTTCTAACCTAACATAGGCCAAGTTCCCTACAGTAATGAGGCAGGCCCCTCCTCGGTAAGGCAAGGGGTAGATTCGCTTAGCACTCCCGGCGGTTAGGGGATATGTGGCCCATCACAACCTCAAAACGAGGTTTTATCACAGGCGGATGAAGAAAAGCTATGGTAAAAGTCTGATGAGTGGCTGCTACGAAACCTATCCTATTTTGAAAATAAAATCCAAGACCAGATATCCCTTTTTTTTTAAGAGCAACAGAAAACATGCGGGCCCTTGCGCCTGAGCGTACGGCCCATATTATTGAGGATTTCGGGGAAAAATATGGACTGGACAAACTGCCCGAAATCCTCAATGATATGAAGACCCAGAGATTCTAAAGTAAGTATTACATGGAATCAACCTGATACGGGATCTTGACCTTGATGGATGGAATGCTAAAATGATCAAGAAGGAGTGGTATGGTACAAATAAATAAAAATCGAAAGATTTATCGCAAGCCAATTTTGACGAATATTTCAATGAGGAGGAAGAGGTTGCCCACCCCCTTCCTAATCCGCTCGCTTACCCGGGGGAGGCTCAAGAACCTCAGGCGGCAGCACCGGAAAATCAAGATCCTCTTATTCCCGCCCTTCACCCTCCTTTACTGGATGACACCACCCGTATAGTCGACCTCTCTTCGCGCTTAAGGACTAATTTGTTGGGTTATGTGTATGACGAAACACATATGGACTCCTTTGTTCAGACTCAACTTCAAATTGAAAAACATATCGAAGCAGCACTTGTTGAGGACGGGTATGCTCGTCAAAGTGTGTTTCAAAAAATAGATCAGATACGGGGCTTTCTTTTTTATCCGGAGGGTCAGGCACTTTCTTTGAAAGCTGACTCTAATCATCTAACTCACTCAAATTGGAACTGTAGGTACCCGAAACAGTATTCCATATCGACAGGTCAGAAGAGCCCTTCACTACTATCATCTCTTTTTAGAAAGAAGAGAATAGTAGAGTAGGGTTTTTTTCTTTTTTTTCGGTATGCCGCTCCGCCAGCAAGGAGTGCCACGCACGAGCGGAGCGAAAACTAAGCAGGGGTAATTCTTCGTTGGGAGAAATCCTTTGATTGCGTATTGAATATAGATCCACGTCTTTCTTGTTCCACTAGCTAGGACAAAATTATATATAATATGTCCCTTTCGTTATTACAACCTTCTTTTTTGATGTCAAAGACCAGAAGCTATGCGCTCATTCTCATTGGATCTCGGTTGTTCTTAACAGCGATGGCTATTCATTTCAGTCTTCGGGTAGCACCATTAGATCTTCAACAAGGTGGAAATTCTCGTATTCTGTATGTACATGTTCCTGCGGCTCGGATGAGTATTCTTGTTTATATCGCTACGGCTATAAACACTTTCTTATTCCTATTAACAAAACATCCCCTTTCTCTTCGCTCTTCCGGAACCGGTACAGAAATGGGTGCTTTTTTTACGTTGTTTACCTTAGTTACTGGGGGGTTTCGGGGAAGACCTATGTGGGGCACCTTTTGGGTGTGGGATGCTCGTTTAACCTCTGTATTCATCTCGTTTCTGATTTACCTGGGTGCACTGCGTTTTCAAAAGCTTCCTGTCGAACCGGCTCCTATTTCAATCCGTGCTGGACCGATGGATATACCAATAATCAAGTCTTCAGTCAACTGGTGGAATACATTACATCAACCTGGGAGCATTAGCCGATCTGGTACATCAATACATGTTCCTATGCCCATTCCAATCTTGTCTAACTTTGCTAACTTCCCCCTCTCAACCCGTATCTTGTTTGTTCTGGAAACACGTCTTCCTATTCTATCTTTTCCCGAATCTCCTTTAAGGGATGAAATAGAAGCTCGAGAAGGAATAGCAAAACCTAGTTGACTTCCCAGCTCAAACTGAACGCAAACTTATGGTTGACGCCGTAGAGAATATAAAGCCCATATGCGAAGTGGAAAAAGTACCTCTATATTTTGTGTAGACTGCTTTTTGAAAGTGAAATAGAGACTTTCACTAAAGAGTGAGATTGAGGAGGTATTCACATAAGAAAGTGGCAGTAGTGCTTTCCTATATAAGAGAAAGGCTGCTCTTACCTGGGTCTGCCTAAGCACCGGCTTTGGAGAGGTCTTTCTTTGTCTCTTTTCTGGACGGCTTACCTAAGCTTGGCACAGATGTTCGTACAATCCAATCTGTCTTTCTCTTCAAAGACAAAAGATGAATAGCTTTCCTTTCTTACTGTATTGCCTTATCCTTGATTCGGCATTACCAGCCTTAGGAATCGATCTAGATGCACCATTTCCGGTATTCTAAAATAAGAAGTAATTCCTCTTTGCGTAGATGAAAAAAGGTTGGGCTACTTCCTCAATCAATGCCCGAGAGCTGCTCGAAGCAAAAACCTTATCCTAAAGTAAAGTGGCAGTAGTCTAGGCGGACACCTTTTCTTTTGCCTTACCCGCTACGCCCCCTTTCTAAGTAGCAGCTTAGGGTTTGACAAACCTTAATTCAAAAGCTGGAAACTCATATGCTAGTACACTTGCCCCATCTCCATGAAAGTCTTAGCCAGTGCTTCTTTCCGCCTTCCAACTGAATAGATTCTATCTATCTCTATTTCACTTTCAGGGGTGAGTATTCAAACGCCATAGGAAAAGAAAGGGGTTAGCTCTTAGCTCGCTGGTAGTACTGATACAATCAATATGTACACACATATTAGGAAACTAAAAAGCAGAAAGATCCTTTCAAAAGGGGGTTGGATACCCACACTCGGGAACTTTTCCCAATCTCTCTTCAAACTTACCTTTTCATTAAGGTTAGAACCTTCCTAAAATTCAGGAGTTTCCAGCTATGCCGCACTCTCAAATCCACTCAAAAAAGCATAGCGAGAGATAGCAGCTTCTGATTCCGGAGATTCTATCTAGGTTCTAGTTAAACTCCCTGGTTATAGGGGCTTCTAATAGTACTGGAAAAGAAAAGGAGTCTTGTATATCGTATCCTAATACAGGAAAGAAAAATGTTATAAAACATTAAAGATTATATGTTAGTACTCCAGGTACTCTCTTCTTCGAGACGAGAATAGGCCCAACTCGCCTGCATCGACAGCAAAGGAAACTGGCAGGGAAATAGATGCCCCATTTTTTCTCCAAGAAGATCAATGGCAACTGGCACTTAAACTAGATATCCCTAAGCCAGATACTAAGGGATGAAATGACTCTTATGATAGTTAGATGGCGAAGAGTTAGAACGTGGCTAATCCGCTTTCTCCCATTTCTCTCTACTCTATCTATGAGGGCTATGAAGGAATTCGTTCATAGAATGCGATTGCACTACTTTTTGAAAACAACCGTACGGGATATACTCGGCCGAGGAGATTGTACCAAAGGAGACCCGTTTTACCGATCGTTTGATTGGGTGTGTCCTGAGTCGCTCCATAGAAGCCATACCCTTAGGAAGCTTACCCAACTCATTTTTGAACTCCCAAGAAAGGAAGACAACCCCATTAAATCGTGCATAATTGAAGAGGAAAGATTCTATAAAAGCCGGCGGTTTTTTTTTCTCCTTATACAGATGACTCCCCCATTTATCGAATAGGCAGCTAGACTTTGCCCGCTAGTCTACCCTACTCATACTGTCACACCGGCTTGGTGAATCTCCTCGCTTGCTTGCTGTCTAAGCCAGCCCACCGCTTTTTTACTTTACGCCTTCCCATCCGAGTGACATAAGCCTTCCCCTGCAGTGAAGTTTCTTCTGCTTGAAAAAAAAAGCATTTCTTATCCATCGCTCGTAGGGGTACTACTTCTCTCCTACTATCAAACCATATCGAAAAAGGAAGTCTTTCTAGCACTGATATGGCTCATGCTCCATAGCCTACTGAATTAACCATGCTCTCGTTCGTGCCCCATGTCTTCCATAAGTAAATGGCTCATAAGACAAGCATCATTTCCAGGCACGTGTCAAATAATAAGGGACGGTCGGGATCGGTCTTTGTGCCTATGGGAATAAAGAACCTGGCCTTCGGGCAATTCATGTCTTTCTTTGATTTAGTACTACTTTAGTTTTGAAAAGGAAGATCTTTTCTTTCCCTGCAGTGCTATAGTGCGCTTGGACTCTATCTCCGCTCCGCTGTCTGGCTTTCATGAAGAAAGATTGAAAGCGTCCTTATGTCAAAGATGTTCGTGTACTTTAGAAATAGGACTGCTCTTTATAGGACTGTTAGCCCTGGTCTCTAGCCACCTAGAACTACCAGAGACTCGATCCACCTCAGGAACATTCAAAAGACTAAACTGGAACTCACTTATTGTCTCATGCCACCTCGGAAGATAAGACATATTCTCAGACAGAAAAGAAAGGACTTACCACTTGGCCACACTAAGAAGCCGGAGTCTGAGCTAGTAGCTAGCCCCAGGTATAGAACTGGAGTTCTCTATCAGGGAATTCCAGGAGTGAAATAGCAGGATTTTTTTTTTCATTGGATAGTGGTGCTACATGGAGTTAGGAAAAATAGGATCTCATGTGGAAGAAGGGCTAGACTGAAAGAAGATCTAAATAAGACAGGATTGTGACCTAATAAGCTAAAAATTCCGGACTCTACTCTAAGAAGTAAGCAAGCGCTACGCCCCTTGAAAGCGAAAGCGAGGAAAGGCTAATTGCGAATAATCCTGTTATCGAATTAGCTCTTGCTGCGCCTTGTTCTCGAATAAGCTCTTTGAAACAGGAAAATAGCGTATCGTATAGAATATAGGAATGGAAAGGTATCGATTGCGGGCGGCTTTGAACCGATTGGAGGGAGAGTTCTAAGGATCGTTGCGTAGGCCTCTTATCTTTGCGGGTGGATGCCCATGGAAAGCTGTTAAAGCAACTGACACCGGTTAATCAATAGTAGTGAGATCCACATCCCTGTCCCCTTCTTGAACAACCTATTCTGTGCGTGGAAGAAAAAGTTGTTTTGCTATAGCACCAAGTTTTATCCTGCAATGATCACCATTTACGCCGCACATAATCGTCTTATAACTGTTAGGAATCTTTCTTCCCATCGGGGAGATCGATCAATTTCAATTTCTCATGCCAGCCCATGAGGGATAAAATCATTCTTAGTTTTGCCGCTAGTGAAGAACAACATTTCTCGAAATAGAGGCGACCGAAGGGAGGGAAAAGGTCTTCATTGATTTCGCCCATAGGTGGGATCTCAATTCCTCCTTTTTGACATGCCACTTCCAGGGAAATGCTATTTGCTAGTTTTCCCAGAGGAAACGATCGGCCCATCGATACCGTATGGAAACAGGAACAAGAGAAGAACGAAGCCCTACATCGCTGTCTTCCGGGGTATTGAGAATGTGGTATTGCTTCGCGCGGTCTCAGTCTCAGTAGGTTGCTAGCTTCCTTGCTCCGATATGAGTTGATAAGTATCCGGGGAAGTCCCCTATAAGGCTAGTCCCGTTCCACTCTTCTCTCAATGTCAGTGCTCGGGGATCGGGTACAGCGAGATCACTTTTCAGCTTGTTAGTCTGCTATGCATGAAAGCAAGGAGGAGTTTTTCTTTAATTCCTCGGCGGTATGTGATCAATTTGTATACAAGGTCTCACATGTAGAGATGCCCTACCCATAGAGGAAGGAGTTGGTAGCAGACAAGTCATTCAGCAATGAAACTTCCATGGCGTAAATGGATCTTTCACGAATCTGTCTAGAGAGATCTATATTGCATAGATAAGGTGCCTATCTCTACACGTCCACAATGAGATCAATCAGAAAAGCAAAGAAGGAGCTTTCTTGGAAAGCCTTGGTATGGTCCACTCGATGAGTATCCCTGGAATTGACCTTCCAAATTGTAAAGAGAAGGTCTGACTCCCTACCGTTGAATGCGTGTGGTCAACTGTGTAATCGAGGAAGCCAACATTGACTGACTTTCATGGTTAAGATTCGAAAGAAGAAAGAGTTTGGGATGAAAGTCCGAGCTTTGCTATCAATATTTCGTAGTTATACCGTTGATACTCTTCTTTGAATAACTGACCGACGGCGGAATGGTAAGCTTCCTCGTTCGCTTTCGCGGGTCAAGATAAATATGTAACATAACGGAAATTCAAGCTAAAATAGCAACATGAGATAGGAGAGAGTTGACCCAGGCAACGCCAATCTCGATTCAACTACATACAGTTGGTGTAAGGGGAGAACAGCTGTTGAGGAGTCAAATCTTTCTTTCTAAGGAATCTCCTTTTCACACAGACACCATTATGAACAATTCGTTCACTTTGCTTTGGCTTGATGGAAGTCACAGTATTCCTCAAGCTTTGTTCCTATGGCTTTCGATTCTGGATTCGGAACAGGTTTGATAAGTCCTTTGCTAGATGCTATCTTGTATACCACGCCCGGCGGCATGCCTAGCTCTGTGTAGGGCCGTTTGTCCAACCGAAGAGGTTGTTGAGCATTGATATTGGAGACTTCGTTACCCTTGGTTTGTGAAGTCTGAGCATTGTCATTCCTGGAGTTCTTGTTACTCCTATACCTGTTTGAGGTGTTAGAGGACTTGTCTTGGAATACGCCTGATTGGATTCCATCCTCAATTCTCTACCCGATCTCTATGAGAGCTTTGAAGTCGGGTAGGTATTGGGCATACATATGCTTTTGAGACTCTGGCAAGAGGTTTTTCACTATCATTTCCAGTGGCCCCCCTCTCCAGGGGTCTGGTTGTCATTTGGGATGCCCTTTTCCTCCATCTGGTAATGTACTCAGAGAAGGTCTCGTTAGGTTGCAGCTTGGTGCTTTCTAAGTCACGCTTGGTTACATCTACCTCGATGTTGTAACTATCCTTATTGTTGAACTCATTGCATATGTCCTCCCAATTTCTTGAACTTGTCATCCAGGGAGAGGAACCATCTTAAGGCAGCGCCGGTCAGTGTCCTTTGGAACAACTGAGCAAGGGTTTCTTCTAAACGCAGGGAATCATACGCCCGCCTATCTCCTGGGCACCCGTATCCACCAGGCATTGGAATAAGAATAAAATTTTCCCCTTTTCTTTCGTTCGAGATGCTTTTTCATAGCATAGTAATTCGTCTTGTAAGAGCAGGTTGAAGCTACTTATTTATAGAAACTTATATTTAGTAGCTAAGCGCTAAATCATTTGACAATGCCGATCTCATATGTCAATAGTTCCTAAATCAATAGGAAAGTAGCCCAAGGGTCGTAGAGTCGTAGATTGTCGGGTCGGATTACGGGGCGGTAACAAGACTCAACAAGTAAGGAAGGGGAAGTACTTGAAGGGAAGAGTTTACAAGAGGAAGGCCCATGCTTTTTCATCCCAAGCCAAAACAAAAGCTATTTCGGGAGATCTTCGGCGTCATCCTCTTCATTTGAATGAAGAGGGTCCCGCGCCCCAAACAAAGGCAATTCTATCTTTCTCCATAGCCCGTAGCTGGCATAGCAGCAGCATTCTCGAAATCGGGTAACTCGTTCTATTCAACCTAGCAAGATTCTCTCAAGAAATCGGTAGCTCACTCACTAATAGAATCAAGGAAGACATCCTAGTTCACTGGAAAGCCTCGGAAGAGCTCGTCCTTTGATTCGAATCTCCGATCTGTGACTGCTAGAATGAAGGCTGATGACAAGGATGGGAAGCTAACAATGCTGCTTCCTTCTTTTTGAAGAAGGGTAGCTCGAATGCCAAAGTCAGAAGTCAAGGACCATATGGCAGATCCATCATCCATACTAGCCAGAATCTCTGCTGATACCCATACCACGCCCAGAGGCAGTTAGCTTCTTTATATTTAGTAGCCCCTTATCTGGCAGTACGTATTGAAGAAGTCGTTCCCCATCAGTGTAATCAGAATCCCCAGTCATCAAAGATGAAGAATGAAGTTAGCTACTGATCAGATATGGAATATGGATGATAGCATCCTTGTGAGTTAGTTACAAGACTGACAGCAAGCATATCCCCGGACATTAGCGCCTAAGAACGAGCATTTTCAAGCAATCCATTCAGCTGGAAACTGAGCCCAAGCTGTCTTCCTATAGCCCGGAGGTAATGACAAAGAAAGTAGCTCAGGGCTCTGCCTCTTCTTCTTCAAAGTGGGCGACCAAAGCGGGAGACGAAGCCCACCATCGGTTCATGTCTCTGTCGCTTGCTCGCTCGTAGCCGTGCTAGCTGCATCTCCGACTGCCTTTCCTTCTTCTTGGCCAATAGGCGTTGTTCCACTTTCCCAATCTTTGGAATCCCAGTCCTCTACTATGGACTAGCACTACTTCCCTAAAGGGCAGCTATTTAGCAAACTACGGGATACCAAACAAAAGGATGTCCAAGCAAAAACTCTTGGCTCAACCACCGGTCTGTCCTTGGCTGCGATGCGAGGGAAGGGATGGGGAACGACGCTGAGGAGCTAGCAGAGATAGAACCAGTCTTGATGTGATGTAGCTCGGGGCTTAGCACCCACCCCAATCCTGATCGAAGTCTCATGTTTCCTTCCCACGAAGCCCCTTATCAGCGTCAGATGTCAGACAGACGCCTCTCTTTGAAGTCTCTCATGACTCATCCAAAATGAGAGAGTCCATTAGGGAGACTCTTTTTCGATATACCTGGTTACGTCCGAATTCTTCTCAATACCCACGAAATGAATCAGATAACACCCTTCCCGTGCTAGTCTCATGAAAAGGATGAAATGAATATATCGTATGTATGGTCCGCTAGCGCAAGTCAGAATTCTGAGTCCTATAGCCGGTGAATCATCCCCCAAACCACAGGGGTCAGAACTCTTCCTTCGTTCCATGACTCGTTGAGTCTTCCCATTCCTTTTAATTCTTCTCTCGCAAAGCATCTGATCCATAATCATGTAGGGAACTTGATCCCTGGTCCAGAAGAAGTAACTCGTAGTGGGACACTCCACACCCGAGCTAGAGTAGAGCAAGGAAGAGTCCGTCCCTTGAGTTCGTGACCCCAATCCACGAGACAGTCCATTCTCTTTGTTCGATATCACAAAACAAGCAAAGATTGGTCAACGAATGACCGATCATACGATCCATCCTTGTTTAGTGGAAAGCAGCTGGAATGGAAAGGGAGAAGGTGTGACAAGAATCTCATATCATATGTATCGCTACGGGAAGAGATAGAGTGTCCCAGGCTTAGCCTTTCTCCAAGACTAGATCTTCACTCCTTTTCTGTCCTGAGAAGAGACCTTCTTTAGTTGCCAGGAGAGGGAGAGAGTGGTTCTCGATTCCCTGGATGAGGGTAGGGAAAAGGTGTCCCAATAAGATCGTATGTATGCTGGCTGGGTAGAAATGAATAATCCAAAGGAAGAGGTACCCATGTAGCCATCACCCTTACTTCAAGACGAGAGAGTCACTCTGATCTGATTCCGTTTCTAGGTCACATGGTTGAAAGCACACGTAGTTGGTCAACAAAGATTGATAAACCGGAACTGGCATGAGCTTTCATTGAATGACCCGTCAGAAGGGTAGCTCATCTCACAACCAGAGATTGCATGAGGGTCTAGGTACAATCGTCAGACGAGAGCAAGTCGTGATGTCAGGCACAAAGCCTTTCCCGCCCGTTGAACCGCGTTACCGCCGATCAGAGGATCTTTCCATCTAGTTCAGCTTTCAAAGCGTCCGCAGTTCCCATTGAATCAGAGTCTTGAATTGAATAGGGTCCCTTATCCCTGCCTGAGAAGCATTAGATTCTCAATTGTTACCAGGTTCCCTTTTGACTTGACTCTTCGTCCGAGATAATATAGTATCAGGTGTATGGGCATGGCATGGTTCATTCATGTTCTTGCTTCATACCCTCATCTGTATGCCCCCTGCTTTCAACCAGTAGGCTGACAGAGTGCAGATTCAAACATCATAGGGCTTTCGCACCCTTCCTTTGAAGATCAGAAAACTACATGCGCATCATCAGACGCCAAGCTGGGACAATTCTTTCCCTTCCAGTCCCCAATAGCCGGTGAATATGAAGAATAGAAAACCACAGGGGACAAACTTCCATGATTCATTCCTTTTAGCTGAAGATTGCTTGGTGAGTTCATCCCGTTCTATTTGTTCGATTTCACACGGATCTAAGCACACGTAGTTTGCCAAGTCAAAGACCTCAGGACTATCTTCGATCCTATAGGGTTCACGCATGTTAGTCCGAACAGACATATATGCATCCATCTCAGCAGACCGAAAACAGAAGAATAGCGTAGTATATGCATTTAATTTTCATTATTACCGCACAAACAGATCCAACTTCCCTTATTCGGAAGTGGGGACCCCTTGGGGTTCGAATCTCCTGGTCTGGTTTCTCAATCAACGTATGAAATTGGGATGAAAAGAATCGTTGAAGAATGTGTGGGCGGAGCTATCAAGAATGACTGCGCTCTGCCTCTTGGAAAGGAGAGGCTCCCGTTAACAGTTGAGGGTCGGTTAGGGTGACTCATTTCTTCCAATTCGATCCCCTAGCCTCTCCGCTAAGAAGAGTGCTTTGCCGTGGCTGGGCTTTTCTATGTCAGTGCCATACCAGTCAAAAGAAAGAAGATCAGAACGAAATTACGTATAGTAATCTTTTCTTTTTCATCCCGAACTAGACAGACAGAGCTTCATACGGTGCTTTTCAGAAGTTCGAGGATTTCGGTCGAGAAACTTGGCCATTATTTGTATAACCGGTTCACCTCGTTCATTTAACCTCTCTGTGACCACTCTTTCCACTGCAAGCTCATCGCTTGGTCTAGAACTTCTTATTTCTGCCATTAACTCATCCACCTCTTCATCTTCAAACTAAGTAAAACAATTTGGACAAAGATGAACCACTTCTTTCAAACTTAATGAAGGTGCAACCATGGTTGACCTGCTGAAAACATCTATACATTGTTGCGAACCAGCTTTCTGAATCTCAGGTTTCGACACTACTAGCGCCACCTGAACTCCATTTCTCTGATCGATCGTCTCTTGAACAGCTTTCCCGCTATGCCCTTTGATCTATCGTTGGTCGATTGAAGGTTCAGTTTAGCCACATTGATTCCCATCTTGATAAATGGATCTTCATATTTCCCCTTTCAGGGAATTTGAATCGGCCATCTGAGATGGCTTTTTGCAACTTCTTCCTGAAAACGACGCAGTTGTTGGTGGTTAAGCCTTTGTGGCTAGCTTTTCTTCATTTGCGACTGGGAATTTTCTTTCCCGGACTTCACTCTTGATTCTCCCGGCAAAAGATTGATAGTCTATTTATTCCTCTGCCACAGCGGTTTTGTTTGACTCTCATGCTCCTCGGTGAACCGGATCAACCACTTAGGCAGGGTTTACTTATACTGGTTTTTTATTCTTCGTAACCATCAACGACTTCACCACCTGGTCCTGAAGCGACTTTTTACTATGCCTTAGCCCTCGCTACCCTCTACAGCCCATGCTGCCTGCCAACGACAACTGGTACTTTCGGGCCATCAACAGAGATCCCTTTGACTCTTCCTCCAACAGATGCGAATGAAAGAGCTTCTTCTTTACGTGCCGAAGCCCCTTATTTCACATGTAAATTCCATGTCAAATTAAATGGAAGATTCAATTATACCTACTTTTTGATATTACGGCTGCTTTATTTCAAGAAAAAGAGATAAGGAAATGGCAGCAGTGCTGTATAAGACTCCTTCTCTTAAGGAATTGATAGGGATCAATGCCCTAGCTGGTGTTGAAGGAATAGGCCCTGCTAGAATGAGAATACCTAATGCAGGTAGCTCGAAAGGGAGTTTCAGTCACCCTCGGATGATAAGAGAGTATGATTGAATGAAAAAAAGGGATTCCCAAGATCTCTTTCCTAGTCGATCAGTTCCTAATGGCGGAATGCGCCCAAAAAGTCTACCGCGGGGGGCCTAATCCCGGCTCTCTTTATATGTCCTAATTTTTTTTGTCATTAGGTGCTTTTGTTGGAATTGCTTTCACGCACTGGTCCACATAAGATCTCACTTGCCATAAATCCACAACACCAATTCATTCTGGAATGGCAAAGAAAAAGGCTTGAATTTAAAGCACGAGAATGAGGTTGGATGACTATCAGTGGAGAGTTGGTTAGAATGACTAGAAGTGAAGACAAGTTTTCTCAAAACCATTCAAGTAAAAAAGTCCTCGGGAAATCCCCTCATCTGCAGATTGGAGACCAAGGGTCTTTCCAGGAGGCTCGGGTGAGAGGGGTGTGATGAATAGAGATTTCCCACCAGCAGCTTCTCCTATCACTTGACTTCTGCAGGCGCTGGATCTTAAGGGAAATGCCCAGATCCATTATAAGATACGGATTTAAGGTAGTGAGATAACCGAGCTGGGCCGAGCAAGTCCTCACTCGAAGAAGCAGACTGGCCGGCTTAAAGGCAAATTGAAGTCGAAAAGCCTTAGATGACTCTTTCGAGAAGGACTTCCCGGATTCGGAAGTAGCAGTCCCTCTATTCAAGTAGCAAAGAAAGGAGTCTTTGTTTTGAAAGGCAGGCTTGCTATACTAGATTGCTTGCGTCTATGATCGAACTTGAAACTAGCCCATGGAGAGGTAGAGCACAGCGTAAGGGAGAGAGTTAGGGTTGAACCTGTAATGTACCAACGACTCCTCAAAGCATGCATTTCCAGACAAGAAGATTGATTGTGGAGGAATTGTCCACATGATGAACCAAACGGAGCTTGAGGGGCAGAGTGAAGTTACCATTTTAGGAGCAGATGTCCCGGCTGGTAAGGGAAATGAATGAAAGAAGCTTCTCCAATAGGAGGCATGTGTTGAGCATTTGTTTCCTTTGGCAGCTGAAGTTCCAGTGCCATTTGAGTAAGGAAGATTGGCCAATCTGAATGACTCCCTGTGAGACTTTGAGAGCAGATGTATTAGTAGTTCCATTTCTAGTTGAAAACAACAAATTAGAATTCAATCACCAAGTGGATATCTCGATAACTAAAGGTGCCAAGCCTCGGATTCGACTTGAAATGAGGATAAGGGTTCCAGCTAGATATGTATGATTCACCCGGTACCTGGTATTGGTAGTAGCATCCGTCTCTTTCCCCTCCCTCTGTATGAGTAGAGAGGCTGAGGGGAGGTCTACTAAAGGGCTACTCCACCGGACGATTGTTGTCTTCTTTCAATAATGCTTTGTTGGTCACCGCTGCGAGGCATCGCCTGTTGTACAGTTGCTTTAGCCTAGGAGCCAACCTAGCTAAGGTTCACTCCTTTTTTTTATTTCCTTGAGGATGAGGACTTTTCATTCGATAAAGGACTTGAGATAGACAATTGCAGTGAGTCTTATCCCGGGTATGGGACCCTAGGCCCTGAATCTATTATAGTGTTCTAAGTCCTCTTTCTTTATTTGCATAACCTCGCATCACACACAACAACAGGCATGGTTGCGCACCAACCGGAGTCAGTCCTTGCATTCAAATAGGGGAGCTCTCAAGCTCGATATTTTCTTTCTCGGTTGATACCAGCACACAAAGATCTTCCCTATGAACAGGAGGCAAGATTTCCGCAGCTCCGAACTTTGACCACGAAACAGAGAACAAGGCTGAAAAGAAGCTTTCTTCACTTTGACGATCCTAGTGTGAGTGGATGCGTAGTTTGAAAGTCTTTCCACCTGAACCAGGGTCGTGCTGAACCTTTTTCTGGCTGACGTTCCTTGGAGGTCCACATGGACTTAGAATGAGGAAGTAAAGCATCGAATTCCATGTGTTCAGCATGGATTTCAAGATGAGGAATAGCACAAAAGAGGAAGCGTCCGGCATTAGAGATGGCTTCAGACTCGACCTGAAAGGTGCCAGTTACATCTATTGGACCAGACGGAAATACAAGCTTTCTTGTAGCATGCATGGGTTCGACGTATTCTTTTGCTTGAATTCGACTAGATCCCTTACCGCCTAGTAGTTCTCACTGGTAGGCTACCGGGGAAACTCGGTGGAGCCGCTGGTGGTTCTTTGTCTCTTTTGCCCTTAGTTGGCGCCCTAGTCGACCTCTTCTCTTTATCCATTCCACTTTCTGTAAACCCCTGACTCTGTGTCTCGCGCTTTTCAGCCTGAATTCCATTCCCGTAATTCTTCTATTATATGAAACTACATACATCAATTAATAAAATAGTATAGTAATAGAAGATAAGATAGAGTCTGACTTACAAGTGGCCCTTTCGGGGACTCTTGGGTGAGACTGGAAAGCAAGACGGATTATACCCTTACCTTCGTGCCCCTCACCCGAGGTCACCAGTTGTCCATTCAATCCGATCGGGGAATAAGCCAAGACCATCCTTCCGAGGGTGAGGTTCAAGGGTTGATTCGAAGACGCATCTCCTCTCTTCGGGAAGCTAACAAATCAAGAAAGCTTTTGGCCTCCTTGCCTCTGTATGAGCCTTTTCGCTAATATGCTCGGAAAGTCAGGGTTCCTTGCTTGTGGAGTTCCTTCTTGGATTGAGGGAGTACGGAACCAAGCCCGGTGTTCTCTCCCATTAAGTGAAGCAATTTCGAAATTCATTCAAGGCTTGCTTTTAGAGCAATGAAGCTGAAAGATGAATTGAGAAGATCCAGAGCGAACTAATGAGTTTGAGTTCATGAGGTTTAGAAGCTAAATTGCACGAGCATTAGAGTAGCTAGGATTTGATACGAGTGAGACGAAGACTCGATGGTTCTTACAGACCAATCTCGACAAATAACATAAATTGGACAGTAACGAATACGAATTCATTCCATTCGAAATTCTTTGTCTCTCTACTTATAATTTGAAGGTTTTTATTCCATTGTTGAAAATCGAAGTTGTGTAACGCATATAGTTATCGATTGATAAGTGACTTCGTTTCCAAGCTTTTCCGTAAGTCAATCCAGCTCGTCTTTATTCTCTTATTCCATTCATGAGTTGCTAACTTACTATTTATCAATAGTGTGATTTTTCTCAGGTGACTGATCGAGTTGAATCAGAAATGAACAGATAGGGGAATGGCCTGCTCTAGATGCTCTCGAAGCAGTCGTAAGCCTAAGGTAAGGTTTGAAATCCTTAGGTTTAGCCTAGCCCTTTATCGAGCGAAGAAAATGGAAAAAAATCCCGCCGTGAAAGTGGCACGAACCGGGATATCCTATCGGAAAGAGAAAGGCATTAGCCAATCCCAGGAACGGAGCGTAGAAGGTATGAGTTCGACACCCGCTTAGCCCATAGCTTTATGGCTTAGAAGAGTCGCTGGCATTGGCTCTTTGCTTTAGGGACAGTCGATCAAGGGGATGACGGAAGATGGCAGAGAATGTAGAAGATAGCCACAGACAAGGGCTTTCGGCAAAGAAGGTGTAGGCGGAATAAGCTGTGATTGGATTGGACCAAATCAATGCCTTTTTTTTGACACCATTGCATTGGTCCATGCCTCTCTCATTCTAAAAGTAGCTGTCTCCATCCCTTCTATGAGCAGGGCTTTGAACCTCGGATGCAACTAATCAACTTTTTTGTTCTTCTGTAAAGGAAAGGGGCTGGGAGTCACTACTATTACTACTAAGGGACCAAAAAACCTTTCTCGTCTGTCATGGAGAACCTTCCCGGGCTCTAGCTCTACCATAGACTTAGAATAAGCGGGACTAGAGGACAAAGCATCGAGAAGAAAAGCCTTCAGAGCCAAGACCTACTCCTAAATCAGCAGAACTACGGATGAAGCAATCACTCTCATCCTACAGACATCAAAGAAATCGCTGTCTAAAGCCAATGATTAGCGAGCAAGCAAGCCAAGCCGCAAGGAAAGGGTCACCAAAGTAGGGGACCGCAGCTAGCGAAGTGAACCGTTAGAAACCGGGGTATAAATAACAACAAGTCAGGCATGAAAGCCAAGTGAAGTGACCAGAGGGTTAGGGTGCGGCGCCAATTCTTAATTGTGGTGTGAGGCAGTCACTTCGTCACGACGAACAAAACCAATGGCAGTCAAAGCAGATGTCTGGTCTCGGTTAAGCCCAACGCTACATGGTTATGTAGCTCTTATTGGATTCAAACCCATGATACAAGAAGGTTGTATATAGATCTAGCAAATCCGTGTCTTAAGCCCACCCAGAAGGCTAGTTGGTAGAGCGATCAGTTTATCTGAATAAAGGTAGGTTCGAATCCCATTTCCTCCGGCACGGAAGTGGAACGGGCGGGCGAAATTACGTGAGAGAAAGAACCTCTTGGTGTGTGTTGGTGGAGTCCCCCGGAGGACAGAAAAGCACTACTTAGTGAGCGGAGAGCCCGTTGCGCGTTGTTTTGACCGGCCTATCTTCTTTTTATAAGCAAGCTCCCTCCGGCAGTCCCTGGGCGGCTCTCGGTTCTTGAGCATGTTGGGAGAGGAGATTAGGCGGCAGTTGAAAGAGCTGCCCGAAAGCTTGACGAACGAAAAAAGCCCTTTCTTTGAAGTTCTTAGTCAAGGGCTTTTCCCTTACTAGTCAAGTGGTAAGTAAGGTAGGGCGCTATTCGATGAAGAAAACAGAATTTAGGAAAGTGGTTCAGGTAGCTCAGCTGGTTAGAGCAAAGGACTGAAAATCCTTGTGTCAGTGGTTCGAATCCACTTCTAAGCGGGCTTTGGGTCCAAAGGACAGGTAGCCGGGAGCGAGCCGGATTTTTTTTAATTCAAGTGAAAGAGGAAGCAAAAAAAAATGTGAGCGCTCCTGCACTATACGGCTTTTTGGCGTCGCCCTATCTTGCTGGAGGCATATTTTCTAAAAAAAGCGGTTGATTACTCGGATTGGTTCTCGCGTCCCTATGCCCAAAAGGATGGGCGAGTTCGGTTCGAGTCTTCATCGATCGGGTGGATCTATATGCTGAGGGGGGTGAGACGAGGTGTAGCGCAGTCTGGTCAGCGCATCTGTTTTGGGTACAGAGGGCCATAGGTTCGAATCCTGTCACCTTGATGTGAAGTGCACAGCCCGGCACAGCCTAAAGAGCACCCGTAGTAAACTTTCGCTCTTTTAGAAAGAGAAAAAAAGAGACCGCCCTTGATCTGATCTGGGCGGGATCTAAAGCAGCATTTCTTCCAAATGTTTCGGGGGCAAGCCTGAGGTTCAATTCTTTCTTGCCTATAGTCAGTCATCTTACCTTCTTCTTAGGAGTGAAACTGCATTTCAGTAGTATCTAATTCACGTAAGAAAAGAGAATCAGTCTGCATGCAGCCTTCCTTGTCTGAATCCCTTTGTAAGTAAAAAAAAGGAGGCTCCCTCATGAAGCTAGGATTGAAGAAGCTGGTTCGATAGGACCAGGAGGAGTCTTTTTATTAAAAACCAATAGATAGAGGTGGCCCATCCATATGGATGAGTCCTTGCCCTTTTTCTTTACTTATCATCAGCGAAATGAGAATCCTAAGCCAGCTATTAAAACACATCACTTACGATACAAGTAAATCAGACTCATAAGCCATTGATTACACCATAGCAGGATCTTGGCAAGGATCTCCGGTGGGAATCCAATAGAGTGAAGCTGGACACAAACTGACGGAGCAGTGTACATAACAATTCCACTGGGAGTCCTCTGTATTATGACTGGTATGTGCAGTATTGTATTACTGTTATGAGACTTTTTATCGGTAAACCTTTCCGTTTAAATAGATAGTAGGAGAAGAAAGCAATCTTGCAAGGGAAAACACATCCATCTTTTCTCTCTATTAACATGAACGTTGGCCCTATCCCTCTTAGACTGGCTTAGTCTTTTCCTTAAAAATCCACTCCGGCTGTATTAAGGGACTGCGCTTGAAAGGGGAAAACTCCTTTTTTGAAAGGCTTGAAAACGAGCTGGCATAGACCGGTGGTGCAAGGCCTTCGATCTAAAGGTCTTAGAAAGTTCAATTCTACAAGTCAAGGAGGGGCTCTTATTGAAACCTAGGTTGGCAGTTCCCTAGCCCCCCGCCCTCCGCGATGAAGGAAGCACTCCATTTTACCGTGATGCGAATAGCTGGAACTGGATCGAGTGGAAAAGCATCTGTTATCAATCAAGGATAGGAAGATGCATTCCCCTAAGGGAAGGGGGCTTACCTGAAAAACTTCCACTCCCCTCGTTGACAATCACCAATGAACTACGACCACGGCCAAGATTCTTTCTACCACGACCTCGCGCGGTAACCTGTGTTGCTTTAAAAGAAAAACCGTTATGGTACTGTTGTCACCAGTCCTCTGGCCTTGGGAAGGCCACCTCCTACAATACAATAGGTCATTGAAGGCGAAAATCCGACGGATCAATCGTTACGGGACAGAAGCTTTAGCACTCAATCTGTCTCTGTTGCTGCTTCCCCTATCAATGGTAACATTGATAAATCAATTGACGGGCGGAACCTTCCTTTAAGTCTATCGAGTGCCTTCTCTATTGATCTGACCCTAAAAAGGGCTCGATTGAGACAGAGAGTAAAGGTGCGAATCGGCTAAAAGGCTGAGTCCGAGACTGGGAGAAGAACTAGCAAGAAATGCAGACTTCGCTCCTTTAATGTGAAATATCACATATAGTTGATAAATCACAACTCATCTCTGGCTGACCCTTAGATCTCTTCTTTCTATATGATCTACATTCCTGAGAATGAAACAGCCATTGGTAGGACATTTGAGATGATAGGACACCGTTTAAACCAACAAGGTGATGAATATCTCACCAGGCCTTACCCTGGATCTATGAGAAGATCCCTCTATCTTTTTCAGAGTAGGAACCTTATCGACTACAAGAAAAGATAGAGACCGGCCTATTGGATTTAGGTATAATCGAGATACCCTCTCCTTGAGGTTGACTGCATGGGGCTGCTTTTACCCTATAGGTTGACCTCAGAGAGGGGGGATTTTGATTCCCTTCCACTACTTATTGATGAGAAGAAGCCCGACTCGCATAGAAAGCCATGGACGAGAAGAAATGCGAGAAAGGGAAAAGAAAGGTCTTACCTTAGCGACCTGATGTAATTCAGTGAAAGATTGTATAAGGATTGAGAATAGGGACATCACAAGAACTTTAGTATCATCACTAGGATGAAGGGTGGAACCTAACTTTCTATTTGCCACTGATTAGCCTATATAAATTCCCCCTAGTTTTGATCCAAATGGGATTTATTCCACCTGGGATACGTACACCCTCGCCCTTACTTAGAAGGTGCACCGGTTTGCCTAGCTAGGCCTGACAAGGAGGTGCAAGTGAGGATGAAGATATATGAAAGATTGGACTTTACAGAGGACGATGGTTTGACTGAGGGTCTAGAGAGACCTTACAGAGGAGACATGGTAAGCGGATTAAACTGAAACTGCTAGCTACCGGTTGTCTCTTTTGAATATGCCTTTCTTGCTGGCATTGAATGAGCCAAATCCCTTGATGATGGGAGTTCCCGCTTTCAGGTTGTTTTTGTTAAAGGCAGCTTTGATTGAGTGCGCCTTGCTTTCTTCTTTCTTGCTTCTGCTTGAGCTACCTGAGTTGACGGCAGAAGAAGCAATCGGGAGGGAAAGAGTCCAAGCGATTAGCCCCAGACAGACAGTAAGACTCGCTCACTCGGGCGCTACACCCGTAGCTCCCGCTACACATTCACTGGCTTTAGAGCTCCGGAATGCAGGTTACAGTTGATCAGTAACTAAGACCAGAGATTAGAGATTTGGCACTTTGAATCTTTCATTCTGATCATGACTTAAGAAAAAAAAGAAAGAAAAAAGCTCTTCTCACAACAAGCCTTGAAGCTATCACTTATGCTTTAGAAATGCGGTGACTTGAAGCAGCCACATATAGCGTATATAAGATCACTGCTGCATTTTAGGATCGATCTGTCCCGCAAATTGCATAAAAGAAGAAATTTGCCTAGTTTCGGATCGTACCGCAGAAAGCACTACTTCCGGCTTTTTTCATCTAGTTGGTTCAACTTTTCTTCGAGATTGGGTTGGTCTTCAGGCAGTCTCCTATATCAAAGAAAATAGTAAGAGAAAGAGAAAGAAGAAGGTGTGATCTAAGGTTTGATGTAATTGAGCTCGACTGTAAGGAAGAAGCAACGGACAGAGCGAACAAGCAACGGCCTTATTAGCTATAGGGCCGCGCGAAAGCGGGAGCTTTAGAAAGATTGCTGGACTCGACTGTAAGGAGAGGGCTTTTGAGGACTCTTTGATGTCACTAGCTTCGTAACTGAAAAAGAGATGTAGCTTCGCCTTCCCTTTTAGATAGAAGGAGTCTATTACGGCCCAATCGAATATGAAAAAGAGAAGATTCCATCCGCTAAAGCAAGCCTCTTCTCTTTAAGGAGTCTAACTCGAAGAAAAATCTCATAAAGAGCTGTCAGTCGCGGAGAAGAAAGCGGAAACCTGCCTATGCCAGAGGAAAGGACGTGCCTCGAAAGCTGTAGGGGGCTCTAAGGCACCTGCGCAAGGTATGAAATACTACTAGCTATCCATCTCGGCAAGCTTTGTCTCGAACATCGGCAGCAGTGGAACGACTTCCTTCCCTTTAAGTTAAGAAGGTTAGGAATATAGGAAGCCTGTCAGTCCTCCAGAGAGAAGCATCAAGACCACCATAATCGATTTCTCATTAAGGGAAGCAGGCCTTAGAAAGTCTGGGGGTAGCGCAAAGTCAGAGTTCACTCTTATGAGCGGGACCAGTCGTTTAGAAAGCAGTTTCTTTCTTACCATACCGAGGAATGAATTCCACCCGCGCATAGACAAATTAGGAAGTCACCCCGATCGATTGGGAAAATGCTTCCTTAAATCCCCCTTCTCGGGGCCTATTCTCACTTTCTTTGTTAACTCCCTATATTCCATTCTCCGAAGTCCGGATTGATGATTCGATTCAATCGTTTTGATTCAATCCTATCGTCAGATTGTGATGAATTTCCTTCATCTTGTTTTGAATAAGAAGCTGAATCAAGTAGGGCTAGTCTTATAGAAGCCTTTCAGTCCTTTAGGGATAGGGGGGGCTCATCCTGACTAAGGCGGGATATTTTATCTATCTATTCTATGGTGTATGACCAAGGTCTCGACTACCACTTGAACGAGTCAATCGGGGGAGCGATCGCCGCTGCGGACATCTTTTGAATTTAAATAGAAAATGCCAGATCTTCGACTAAGGATCTTTTTTGAAAAAAGGGCTTCGGGAAACCGGCTTTGACAGTGATCGGAGGCCATCGGAACAGATCTCCCGCTGGCATACCGAAAAGCAAAAAAAAAAGAACTCATCCGAAGCGGCCGGTTCCCCCCTTTCTCGGTAGGGAACAATCCGGCCCGACATCCAGAAGTGTTTTGATGTTCGGACACTGGACCGAAGCCTTTGCGCGTAGAATTTCCATATGTTGAGATAGATGAAGGGCTTCCGGCAAAGCACCAGGGGGTAGCTCCCGCACCCATTCCTGTACACATACACATGTCGGCATAGGTAGCTGTGTCACGCTAAGTGATTCTCTCTCAATGGGTTTCCCTTCCTCCCTATGGTTCTCTTTGGCAAAGAGGTTTGTTTTTTTCCGGTAGTCAGTACTTGGGATCTTAGTTCTACAGCCGGAATTTGATCTACTATTAAGTAAGGATTGTTAAAGGTAAGTAAGGATTGTTAAAGGACAACTCACGCAAAGATGATTGAAGCTTTCGTGAGTGGTTATGCCGGATCTCTCATCCCGTTCATAGAGGAATCATTCTCCGAATCTTTCACCATTGTGACCTCCCTTTAGAAGGAGGATTCCCACTTCCATAGTGGCAGGCCATGAGGTACTCCCCGGTTCTCTTCTACCCTATCCACACCGCCCATCTATGCTGATCGAGAGCCCGCGTGCTAGTTCCAGGAGCTAATTACTAATAAATAAAATTGGAAAGAGTACAACGGGCCCCCTCTAGGAAACTAAGCTCTAACCCCTCTCTCACTCTAAAGGCAGGTTAGGACCTTTTATTTATAGCCTGAAATCTCTCAGGCGCAGCTAGCTGCTAAAGTAAAGAGAAAACTAACCTCTAAGACTAGACTTAATAGAACCCGTCTTCCCTTACCTTAGGCTTAACCCTCTTCTCTAGTCCTTAGCCCGCATTGATCAATATCAATAAGAATAGCAGTCGTATAGGTATAGGTTAGCGCTTCCTTGCTTGCATCCTTTCCTCTCTTTCTTATAATGAAATAGATATAGATGTCTCAACTGCCGAATCCTTATCCTGCAAACAACTCGATTCTGTTGATTCACTGTCCATTTGTCCTTCAACCGGATTAATGGTCAACGACTTTGACAGCCTTTCCTTCACACAAGGTTTTTCATCCTTCTCCCCCGCTTAGGACAGAACAGAAAGGGGAAGTAGCGAGATTACGATTCCTTCGTGGGAAATCAACGAAGGCAGTCGCTCCAGCAGCTTTAGTACTTAGTTAAGGCCCCCCAGCCCTTAGCCCGGTTCTTATCCGGCTCCACCAGCAGCCTTTATCAGCTGCTATGGTTCCCTTCCCGCAATGCGAATCTCTATCTCTTTGCGGCTACGGCCTATTCTAATAGGACCCATATTCAATCTCTTAAGTGACTTCTGAACACTAGCTAGCTCTGGACCTACCTATATTAGCCATGAGCGATCGCCAAGCGGAGTTGAAAGAAAAGTGAAAACATGGCCTTCAAATAAAAAGTCATCTAAACGCGACCGACCGCCCGGTTTAATGAGAAAGAAGCTAGATCATCTGCGCCTATGTAGATGACTTGAATAGTAGGGTTCAAGCCCAGCAGGAGTGCATCCAGGCCAGGTTATTCGCAGGGAATATCAAAGACTTTAGGAGGAGTTGGTTGAGGGCCTATATTTCTTAGATCGAGTGACTGGCCCCTAAACTAAAGGGCGACAGCCCTAAAAACAAATGAAATGAAAAGAGTTCGTTTCTTCCTCAAATTGGATTAAGATTAATGGATCGTCCAACTGGAAATGAGAAAAAAATGAATGCATAGGTCATTTCATTAGAAGGAGTTCCAATAAGCGGATAAATAGAGTATACCACCTTACTTATTTCCTCTATGAGGGAGAAAGCTAAATGAAGGCCTCTATCTATTTTCACAGCGAAAGACTAGAATTATCATTGCGGTGCGAGTAGTGGGCTTTTGGTACACTTTCTTTCTTAATTGCCTCGATCCTCGTCTTCTCTTCGGAGCCAACATCAACATCTGAATTTGACCATGAGCGTCTTTCCTTTTCATAATGGATCATCCTTAGCACTTTAAACGGTTGGTGGAACTACCTACCACTGACTTGCGTTGACACCTGGATTCCCTTTATTATATAATATAGGCTTATAGGCTCGAACCATTCCTGTCTTCGCTTGAACGACTGACCCAGATGTCCTTTCCCTTACGTACTCGTTAGGGGTAGGTTTCAAACTTTCGGAATCTTGATCTTTCAGTTTCGATCTCCTGTTCACCTGTGGTGGATTAATAGCTAGGTCTTACTCAAAAGGGTATCGCTGACTTTATTTATTCGTAGGTAGCTTACGGAGATCTAACCTATACATTCGAGATTTTGATTTGACATTCGTTCCAACAAGTGGGAGACTCCACAAAAAAGGCTAGACATCTGACCTCCTCCTCTTTGTTTGGGGGTGAGCCATCACCCGAGCTTTCTCTCTCTGTCTTTGGGCGAGTCTATCCACCCGTTGATCCATACTTTTAGCTACTCATAGCAAGTTAGGTAGTTCTTCTTTTTGTGTGCAGGTGAGAGAAGTGAAATAAGAATCAACTAGTGCGGACGAAGTTCAGTCACTTGTTTTTTGGGAATTCTCAGGTCAGATTCATCCGTGCTATCGGGGAGGGGTTAGGTCCCTTGAACCACTCTTGGCATCCAGCTACGGGCAGAACCCCCGGTTTATGTAGTACTAATAGATCTCTTATTTCTTTTTTACGGGGAATTCAAAGCGAGTAGTTTGTATTGAGAGCAATTTCCATAAAAAAAAAGAAAAGCGGATGGCTTTATTATTTCTATGACAGATGCCTGGCTCCTTATTGATAGAACGAAACCGAAAGAGCAGCTGTCTTCGCTGATGAGTTTTTTGATCAGTATACTCCTCTGTCTTTGTCAATTGAGCCATTTCGCCTGCGAACATAGGATTACCGGCCAGCCTGATGGTCGAGTCTTTCCCTATGGAATTTCGTATGTAAGCGTATTCACCCGGGCTGAGACTTCTATGTAATCTTGCCGTCTAGCTTCTTTAAGGGTGGATTCCCAGACGGAGATGCTGCAGCATCCAAATTTATTCTTTTTTATAAACGGCAGATCTAGACATTCATTTTAGTGAGTTCTGCTCTACAAAAAAATAGGTTGACCTTCTCAGTCTTCTCCATCGTCTACAACAGGAACGAGCTCTTTCAATGTTTAGTTTACCAGATAGGTTCTTGCTAAACTAAAAGATCCCAGTGTTAAAGGTTTGGAATCAATGAATCTCCTGGAGTGCAGCATACATACGATTAGGTAAGGCAAAAGAGTGGAAGCACTTCGCGCACGGTGGAATGTTCATCTCCAACCGAGGTTAAGGCGTGATTGACCTCATCCTATCAAGAGGAAACTGAAAAAAAGGGCTTGATGCAATCAAGTTGACAAGGATCCGGGGATGGGTAGTAAGAAGAAGAAGTATGCGTAATATTAATCATAAACCAAGACCATTTGGTAGATCGATGGCAACCTAACCTTTGGTTCGAAGCCAAAATCAATGTATCTTTAGCCTCTTGCACTCTAAAGCCCATTCTAGTGAGACTCTATACATCGTATTACCACTTAGCAGAGCCCCGTGTGGAGAGGAGAATAGGGATTGCTAGCTCTTGGTTTAAACGGATCGATAATCTATTAGCATAGGGCCCCACATCGTGTGTTTAGTCAAGTAAACTTCCTTAGATTCCGTATGCAGAGATCCCAAGGAGCAGAAAAAGGGCAACAAAGGAGTCCTCCCCTATTTCCCACCAAGATTGAGCCAAGTTACGGGACTGAATCGATCAACAATCATGAGATGACCAAGATGCAATGTTTGCTCAAGACAGATTCCCAAGACTCTATTTCGTGCCTAGTCAAGACGAATTCCTTTGGACTGATGATGCCGAATCCAGGCAGAATGTGACTAACTCTACAGGAACCGGACTTTAAACTTTCTGCCTCTAACAATCCATTCCAGTGCGGTTTCATTCTGTTCATCGTCTCGGAGCCGGCACCTATGCCCTCGCGATCGATAAACCAGCGCCTATTACCATAACGAGCGAAATCCACTAACCCATATTAGCTTTAGCTTTTCAAGACCCATGTAAAAAAGTGCCGTTTTTGGCCCCTGAAAAAAGTCTCGTAAGTAATTGGGTCATCTTGAGTCTCAAACGTGGATTTTTGCCAAAAGTGCATCAGGTCCGTTTTTCCTATAGTTTTTGGTGGGATTTGCCAAGTGGAAGGTCGAATCGTTGATTCCAGGTCAAAGTCAGTGGTTAGGTTGGGAATCCATGAATTGCGGTCCCCGGCGGAGGAAGATCATAGCTATAAGTCCGGAGCATCCAGTCACTCGTGCAAGTCTCCCACCAGCGGAATAGTAGATCGTGTCAGTTGGGACCCAGGACAGATCGTAAACAGCAGACCCAGATCGGGCTAAAAAAATCACATGTGAAATCCTCGAGAACCACATGACTATCAAATGTGTTAGGACAGACCCTATTTCCTCTTCATAGACCTTAAGTTAAGGGAATTGAAGAATGAAGTTGACCTTTTGCGCATACATAGCATCCAAATCTTCTTTTTTGCGCAAATGTCCAATTTATCGGGTGTCTATGAGCGGGGATACGCAAGGTTCGACGTAGTTGACAGAGCCTTGAAAAAGAATTGAAAATCCGTCCCTCTTTTTAGTGAAATTTACTATTATTACCGAGTAGAAGCCGTTAGCACAGAATCAACAGAAGAAGAAGGTAATGAATGGGCTAGGAAGCCACTGATTAGAAAAGCGTAGGGGTCTCCAGTATATATTTAGCGATATCTCAGCCTCTTCTCATGCGCGAGCACGGGATTAGTTTAGTGGGCATCCTCCGCTTGAAAGCTTCAGGCAGAAAGCAGACGGGCACTCAAAGGGAATGGGGGTAGAAACCTCCTCTTCTGTCTGGTAATAGGGTCCCGAAACTGAGAATAGAAGGATTTGTCGTGAGCAAATCAACTCATTGGAGAACTTTTTATAGGCGCAATCCGTGGGCCAGAACCCTGAAGCTGACTCGACCAATACCTTACCTTAAAATTGAATAACCTTTCTTCTCAGCCCTGGAATTCAATCCCTCAAATAGAGTGATCGGGAGCTTTCAGCAGCAAAAGGGGTTCAAGCGGTGCTCCTCCGTCTTAGGTAGGGCTGAGTTCGTTTTGCTCAAGACGGCCATGTTAGTTACGGGGAAGAAGGAAAGAGGAAAATGGCGGAAGAATCAAGGGAAATCTGTCAAGAAAGGCAACAACCTGCACGGGAGTGCCGCTGGAAACCACAGAAGCGGTGGATACCAGCAACAGCGACAGATGCCAAAGTCGCAACCAAGGAAGAGCGGAGCATGCTCCAAGCTTAATGGAATCAAGCAAGAAAACGGATGCGCGTTAGCGCAACGGCTTTCGCGCAACTGCTGCCGACTGAACAACTTATCTGGACTATCCTTTCCCCGGTGGTTCTGCAATGGTTGAGCGAACGGAAGGTTTCTGCGAAGATAACTGGGGCAGGATTGATTTGGTGTTCAGTCTGAGCAACGAAGTAGATGACTTCTTGATCATCGTACTTTCCTTTCGGGAAAATCACCAGTCCATAGATTCACATGGCAAGGACCTTTCTTTTCGCTATCCTTCATGTACTCAATTAGATAATTGGCAGGCAAAGAGTTTAACTGCCTTTTCCTTCATGGCCTGTTTGATTTCAGTGGCTGGGATCTTTGACAATTGCCTATGTGACCTCTGACTATACCAGTCTCTTTTTTCTTGCCAAGGGAGCGGAATCTGGAGCAAGGTCTTATATTCTTCTAAAGTGATCCCATCGGGCTCTGATCTTCCCTTCTATAGATTCTCCTCCAGAACTCGGAGGTTCTCATCTCAGGTCTCGGACGTACTTTCCATTGGAGAGAAAGCGAGTTAGCAAGTTAAAGAATTCAAAAAGGAATCCAAGTTTTTCTCATTGCCGGGTAGAGGAGCGAAAGTCAGCCTACAACTAGGCAGCCAAGGACAGTAGCATTAAGACTTCCAACCATTAGCAAGGCAAGTGAACTTGAAGCAAGAATTATGAGGCAAGAAGGGGAAGGGAGTCAAAGACTGATTGCTTAGTAAGGGAAGGTGCGAAGCCTGATTGACCACTTTCGGTGGACTGATAACGGCTACCTACTTCTCTTCTTGTGTTTTCAGACTAAGGCTTTCCTCACTCTATACTCGATCTTGCTTAGAAGTCTACTCTGGCACCTTGTGACGGGCTTGAATCAGTCGTTACTCAATTATCACTCTCCTAACGCTAGGCAAGAAAGACTTTGATCTTCTGATACAGCAAGGGGCGCCTCCCTCCCCCTTACCACACTTTTCCACCCTCTGACCAACAACTCGAATACGAATCACAAGATGGCTGAACTTAAAAAATAGAAAATGAGAGACCCAAAGTAATGAGAAAATGACTTGTAACTGTGAAGCTATAAGGTATCATACCCTGGGGATTACAAAATAACGAAAAAGTAAAAGTGACCAAGATGCAAGGGAAAAACTTCGGAACTAGAAGACATAGTTGATTAGATCTAAAAAGTGAAAAAGATCTTCGCATAACCAAGCATTTGGGCCATGCAACATGACATCATAATAGTCATTTGTCAGAAAGCCCGGACTGTCAATCCGATCGTCGGAAATAACAGCCCGAACAAGGTCGGGCATCGTCCACTCCGGCGGTACTTGTCTATTTGACAGTAGAATTTGTTCTTCGCATTTAGAGCAGATTTGATCCAATACCCGCTCTAACTCAGGTGGAGCGCTTTGCGCGTCCGACCCAGTTGAAGAAGTGGAAGAGGTACTTGACAGACTATCAAAAGACATATTCCTAGTATCTGATAGCATAAATTGAACATCACTGGACGTTGGATTTCCAAAGAGTAAAAGTGAATTGTTATTCAACATAGGCTACTTTGAAAAAGAACTAACTCTGGTTCCCCCACCTTTTTTTCGTTCTGGGGCCCTACTTAAAAAAAGAATCCATTATTGTAAGTAAGCCCCCCTTTTGCCTTGAAAGAATTTGGTTTCGCTGCGCCCTGAATCAATCAAAAAGCTTCTTTTTTTTTAATTCATCCCATTTTCTGATGAAAGAAGATTCGGGAAAGGAGCACCGCAAAAAAAATGAAATCCAAGAAAACATCAGAATCAAAGAACAAAGAAAGATGACAAGCTGTTAATAGGATGAGAAAGAGCCCGACAAGGAAGCAGCATGGATCCGGTATTTGTAAAATATAGAAAATCATAATGTTATTAAAGAAAAAAGAAAGAAGCCTATCTCTTCTTTCTTCTAAACTTTTTGCGAAAAAAACAAAAAAGATGGCCGAAGAACCCCCCACCAGTATTAGAGGCGAGGCCACTTCGCCCGGACGGAAACCATATGACGTTAAAAATTCCCGGAACGAGATTGGAAACGCAGATAAAAAAAGGTGTGCAAAGCATCTGATTTAATGTAGGCATCGCTCTTTCCTTTGTCCTTCCTCCCTATTTTTGCCCTATCACTAGTGATTACTCCCGATCCGAAGCACCCCTTTTCCATTCATAGAGATTTGGGTTTTTCTGCACCATATTTGGATCTGCCTCTTCTTCGATCCGGAATTCCCAACAAATCCTTGACTCCTCGAATACAATGGGATTTCACACCTGGCAAATCTTTCACTCTACCTCCTCTTATTAACACCATAGAATGTTCCTGCGAATTATGACCTTCGCCCGGAATGTGAGCAAATATATCATGTCGATTGCTCAATCGTACTTTGGCTATCTTACGTGGAGCTGAATTTGGTTTTTTCGGTGTTCTCGTTGAAACACGCGGGCGTACTCCTTGCTTCTGGGGACATTGATCCGAAGCTCGAGTACGGTCCGTGCGCCGTTTTTCTTCTCTACCATGACGAATCAATTGATTTAATGTAGGCATCGCTCTTTCCTTTGTCCTTCCTCCCTATTTTTGCCCTATCACTAGTGATTACTCCCGATCCGAAGCACCCCTTTTCCATTCATAGAGAGATCCAATCGTCAAAATCAATAAAAAGGCCATCATAGACCAAGATCCAAACGGATCAATCTTGTTGGGAGGTACTGCCCAAGGAAAGGAAAAGGTTACTTCCGGATCAGGAATAATAAATAAAATGGAAACAAGATAAAATCGTATATCGAAACGACTTCTGGCATCACCGAAAGGATCGAAACCACATTCGTAGGCCGACAATTTTTCTGGATAGGTCGAACTATTGGAAGCAAAGGGAAAAGGAAGACCGAGTAAGATCAAAGAAACTAGCAGACTGATCACTAAAGAGATACAAATAGGTGCAAATTCTGACATAACCACAAACCACTTTGTTCTTTCGCTCCTTGCTGGCGGAGCGGCATACCGAAAAAAAAGGAAAAAGCCCTTGATCGGTATCGGATTCGAACCGATGTTGCCTATTTCTTTCTTAAGGGCGAACTGATCGACTTGCATGTGTTAAGCATCTTTCTCAAAGTAGCATGATTGGACCTTCCTCTTTCTCTTACTTAGATAGAGGAGAGAGCACGTAAGACTTTCTTTTCTACGATCTTTCTTCTCTTATTTTTTTATTCTTCCTTGGCCGTGTGGAACATGGATTAGCATTATGTCATTCCTACTAGTGATCACCCATCCAGGATTTGAAGAATAAGCGCCATATGAGGACTTCGAGATCAAATATAAGATGTTTCTTTCCATTCCTCGTGAGCCACTTATTTCTCCGAAACAAGAGAGAAAAGTGATTTTCCTCCTTTTTCCCAATAAGTCGACGGCGTTACACCATTGGGATACTTCGAATAAACTAGAGTACATATAGGATACACCGGTGCTCAAACCTTTTCTAAAGATATCTTCCAAACTCTTGGGGTCGTTGCTCCGGATTTTGTTCCCCCGGTTTGAAACCAGTTGGTTGCGTAGTTTTAGAATTCTGCTGATCCCAAGTACTCCATCTCCATCATTGCATATGGGAATATAAAAAGTAAAGAGGAAAAGGCATGACCAGAAGAATTGTGTGAAATAAGTGAATTTATCCAGTTGAGGCATGATTGATTGAGAAAGAATGATTCCCTCCGGACAGAAAGAGAGTCCCTTCATG
>Ga0209489_103513_pt1 | contig 30382 bp, 25 predicted proteins | sample SiratrowhiteBW_FD_187527 | JGI IMG/M metagenome (GOLD analysis project Ga0209489, IMG submission 187527) | Root nodule microbial communities of legume samples collected from California, USA - Siratro white BW (SPAdes) (version 2) | ecosystem: Host-associated > Plants > Roots > Nodule | place...
TATATCAAAGTCTTATCACAAGTCATATTCAATCTAGTAAACAACAATCAAAAGTTCTCACATATTACTTTCGAACATCATTACTCAAATCAGGTCAAATCACATCAAATCAAGATAAATAATCAAACATATTCAGTGCTCAAGGACCAGTCAAACCTGCAAGAAAGACTTGAGCACTGACAATCACATATTCAAGTACTTTATCCTAAAGTTATATTTGAAAGTAACTAATTAGTATAAAACAAGTTACTAGCTTCCCTTACCCGATGAAGATCTCTACAACAATTCCTCCACTCGATAAAGATGCTAATATCAAAATCTAGGGATCTAGAAAAAGTTATCAGAATAAAACCAAATTTTACTATAATCTTAATTAAGTTGAGAGAAGTACTTTTCTCAACTGTCACTACTAAGATTGATGACAATAACCTAAGGAAAAATAGAGAATAAGGGATCTTTAGAGCAAATATGAACTTACTCTGTTTGAGATTCTGATCGGTTAGAAATGATTCCTAACTCCCCAGCTACTACACGGTATGATCAAAATCTAAAATAGATGAGATATGATGAAGAAAATTAGAGAAAAGAAAAAACTTGAGAGAACGAGAGAGAAAAAAGAAAAGGAACTGGAAGTGCAGGCACACGGCTTTTACTTTTGTAAGGTTTCTGTGCCTTACAATTGTTAGTTAATTAGTTATTTTATATATTTAAATAATTAATTATTCTTTTAGAAAAAATAAAGTTCAAAATTTTCAAGTAACTAATTTAGTTATTTATCTAAAATTTCATGGAGAAGTTTATACTTAAAATATAAATCATTATATTTAAAATTAATCATCTAATATTCAAAATCATACAAAATTCAATAGATTTTACTTTATTTTTCTACTTTCATGTATACTTTTTTTTTCTATAAAGTAATTTTTTTAGTATTATTTTAAGTTATTATTTTCTATAATTAGTTTTATATTTATTCGTATTGTTATATATAATTACCTAATTACTGAAAATGTGATTTTTCTACTTTTAAAAAAATTAAGATACTTGAAAAAAAATTTAAAAAATTCAGAAAAATACTCAATTGAATAAATGTGTTTCTTTGTTAAAGAAGATTCTTTTAGCTTAAATTTAAAAACGTTTCAAATAAAATATATAATATTCTTTTAATACTTTATTATTGAAAGACATATTTACACCACTAAAACTTTAAATAATGTAAATCTACTTTATATTATAATATTTTAACAGAAATATGAAGGAGTGTTTTTCAGTTTAATTTATATAAATATCTCTTTAGAAATTGTACTAATAAGAAAAAAAGATAAAAGCATAAATAGTTTTATGAGACAAAAACAGAAATAATTATATATATGCTCATACATAATTAGTTTATTTTGTAGATAAATATAAAATGAAATCTCTTTGTTATATTTAAATGAATATTGTTTGACAACACAATTGTGCATCCCTAAAATGACTATTAAAATTGTTATGTTTGAAACCTTTTAATAGTCATTATTGTCAAAATTATTATGTTTGGAAGGACTTTAATAGTCATTACCAGAAAAGTTATATGCCTACCCTTTTATAGGTCTGGTAGTGTGCTCAGTAATGAAAAGTGTAAAGTATAATTCTTTTATCCAAATATGGGTAAGCACCTATTAACCCTTTATTTAAACGTTAACCTTATTTAACAACGAATAATAATAATAATAATAATAATAATAATAATAATAATAATAATAATAATAATAATAATAATAATAATAATAATAATAATAATAATAATAATAATAATAATAATAATAATAATAATTTGTTATGATTGTTAAAACGAACTCCATATTTATCAAGTATTATGAACAACAACTTAGAAGACTTTTTTTTATCTTATTAACACCTTTCTATCTTTTATTTCCCTTAATGACACTCTTTATTCTTTAATTCTTGAAATAACACTCTTTTATTTTTTTTATTCTTTAATTAATGTACAGTCAATACATTAACTAAGATTATTATTATTATTTATTTCTTTATTATGATTTTGTGATTGTATTTTATTATAATAATTTATTGGTTGTATTTTTTTATTAAAATTTGATATTGGAAGAAAAATTTATAATAAATTATAAAATTGTTATTTGAATTAAAATTTGTATTTTTCATTTGTTAAAAATATATCTAAATAATTAATAGCAAAAATAAAATAAAATTGTAGAAGTATTTTTGTAATAAATATTAATTAAATGGTTTAAAACTTTTAAATGAAATTTAATTTATTTATGAATTGCTTTTGAATGTTATGTTTATTACATGAAAATTGTTAACTATTGAAATGATGCAATACACATTGAGCATAAAGTGGAAAATAAATGAGAATCATATATTCACTAAATAGTTTAGTTAATAATACACCAAATACTTTGTATGAAATGAAACATAAATTTTATGTTTATCAAGACTTAAATTTTATCTTTATCAAAAAATCAATTATATCGAAAATCAAATTTTATCTTTATAAAAAAATCAAATGATATCTTTAATAAAATATCAAATTTTATCTTTATCAAAAAATTAAATTGTATCTTTATCAAAAATAAAAAATTATCTTTATCAAAAATTAAATTTTATCTTTATCAAAATTTCATTTGATTTTTGTCATTAATTATTTAGATATTTTTTTGACAAACTAAAAATACAAATTTTAATTCAAATAACAATTTTATAATTTATTATAACTTTTTCTTCCAATATCAATTTTAATATAAAAATACAATTAAAAAATTATTATAATTTATTTTAATATAATTTTTTCTGCCAAATTTAAATTTGTTATAAAATAAAAAATTAAATAATTTACCATTTTTTCCTATTATAATTAATTAGTTAAAAAACCTATAAAATATTTCATTTTATTTTCTTTGTATACTTTTCTTTTTAAATTTGAATTTAATTATTTTTACATTATTTTTTATCTTAATTTTAATTAACTAATAATCACAATTTTTAATAGCTATTACAAAAAAAAAGTGCTATTACAGAAAACAAAAATGTCTTATTTCAAGAATTAAAGAATAAAAGGTGTCATTGAGAGAAATAAAAAAGTAAAAAATGGTGTTGAGAAAAATAAAGAATAAAAATGTGTTAATGAGGTAAAAAAGTCAAATTTAGAAGCCAAATTAAATAAGTGACATTGAAATATTCTGTTAGACTATTCAACCAATTAATTAATATTTAGTACTTGAATTCAGTTGTTTAGAAAAATAATAATTTTATAAATCAAGATAGTTCTCATGACAAAAACTCTATTTAAAATTAGCCAAAAACAATAAAAAACCTCAATAAATAAAATATATATATTAATAATAATAAGAATAATAATAATAATAATAATAATAATATTATTATTATTGTAAAATTGTTTATTCCGTAGTAGTTTGACTTGAATTTAAATAATGTGTATATTAATTTCATATACATGTTAAAAAAAGTTCATTAATTTATTTGTTAATACGATCACGCCATCAACGTAGTGTATCTTATATCGGTAATTTTGTCATCCATCAACAATATACAAATATAATTATAGTCCATATAATCTATTAGCATTATATAAATAATTTTATAAAGAGCTTAATTTATATAATTAAAACTTATAGAAACAACAGAATGCAGTTACGATATTGAAAAACTAAAAAGACAAAATAAAATAGTGGAGCCACCATTAGAAAAAAAAGGCTGAAATTATTGAAGAAATTGGTGATCTTAACAGAAATGTGAAGATTAATATTAATTTAACGTTGTATGGTGACATAATAAAATCTTTGTCCCGTCAACCAGTCAAATTTGCTTAATTTACGTTTTGGGCTTCTTTTTCACCTCTTTGTTTGTTGTCGTGTTCTGTCACCACCGACTCATACTCCTTTCCTTCCCAATTCTCATCATTCCTTACAATACAATACAAACACTTCCTCTTTCTTCTTTCATGGAATCGCATTCGTAGCTCGCCTCTTCAAAATGCATTCTTTCAGAGACAAGGTTACGCAGAAGTTCTCCCATCTCTTTCACAACTCCTCCTCGCCCCAGGTATTTTTTTTTTCCGTGATCTGCGTTTGCCTATTCGTTATCGTGCTTCTCATTCTCAATTATATGAACCATTGATAAAAATCTGAGCTTGGTGTGGTGGGCACTCTCATTCTGTCCTTGCACCCAAGCTTCGGTCATCTTTGCCCTAAATCTTCAAATCTGATCTCTGTGTGTGCAAAATCTGAATCTGGATTAAGTTGGCTTCATTATTTCTCATCACGGTTTTCAGTTTTGCAATCAAATGCACCGAAGAGACATGGTAGAAGAGGAAAGAAAAAAGAGAATTGTGTTGCTTCGTTTCGTTAATAGTTGAAAGCTGAATATTGTTTTCAATTTGAATTGTATTCGGAGTATATGTGTTTTTGACTGTTTTGTATTCACATGAAAAATTATGTTATATGGGTTGTGTACATTACTAACGGTTAGTATTGTTCTGTTATCTATCTTTGCTAGCATATTGTATATATGTGGTATAGCCGTGAGTTCTATTTGACTGGGTTTTTGGGCTATTATTTATTTTGTTGAGATGGGTAGGAAATTAAGCGGGAGAATGATCCCTTCTCTTTGTCTATCTGTATCATATAATGAAGATAGATTGACTTTTCAAGTGGATGGCAAACATCATTTGGAGTATGCTTGCCTTGTCACTAGGTTTACTTCATTTCAAAATTTAGGTGCATGACCAAGTTTTAATATATTTTTTCTCATAAATCTCCTATGTCACTGCTTTGTGCTCCCAGTACAAATGCTATGCATTATAGGAGCATTGTACTAATCTGTTCTATATATCCCAGTTGGAAAAATAACCACCTTACCTTCCTTTCTTGTTCTTTTGTATTTGATATGAGGTTTTTATTTGCGCAGGATAGTTCATATTCTCAAGAGGATAAACCTGTGTCTTCATATTTATCTTACATTATCCCTTCAATCAGCTTTGATGGATCGAAGACGAGCAAGTATCAAAATGAGAATAAAACACCTTCTGCTGGATATAATTATGAGAATTTTGACTATCAGGATGTTCCATCGGATAACTATGTTGACTGTAGTCCCATGTACAATAACATGGACGAAGTGAAAGATGGTGCTGATAATAATAATGAAGATCATACCTCTAGAAGGAGCAGTAGCGGTTCTGAGGTTTTTGAGGAAGCAAATGAGCAGCAAACTCCAAGTACTTCAAAGAAGTCTCGACTCAATCTTAGTGATGACTCCGCTTTTATATCCCCTGAATTGTATGAATTTTTGGAAATATGCCTCCCTAATATAGTGAAAGGACGCCAATGGGTCTTACTTTATAGGTAACTTTTCTCTGTGGGTTTTGGTTTATGCATTGAACAATAATTTGCTATTGCTTTGAAATATTGATTCGACATTTGTTCTTTATATTAAGGGCAGTACGTTAAAACATGGAGTATCACTTCGAACACTTATTCGCAAGAGTGCTGAGCTTTCATGTCCTGGTTTGCTGGTATGTCAACCCTGCAGAACTATTTTCCAGTTATGGTGTACATGATATTTCATCTGCATATTAAGGTGTAGTTCTTTTGTTAACAATGAATTATTGTAAATTATGCAAAACTATTAGATTGTCGGAGATATGCAAGGTGCTGTGTTTGGTGGGCTGCTAGACTGTCCCTTGAAACCTACAGCAAAGCGAAAATATCAAGTATGTCAACTCTCTTTTTTCATGGATAATGCTTCTTTGTGAAGGCACTTTTTCTTCTTGAAGTATGATTTTATTTTGTGTACTGTGGTCACAGGGAACAAATGAAACTTTTGTCTTTACAACTGTATATGGTCAGCCAAGGCTGTTTCTACCAACCGGTAAGGATTCTCATCATTTAAATGCATAATTTTTTGGTAGGAATTTTTTGGAACTTAGGAAAATGTTTTAAATTGATGCATTGTCCGAATTGTGAACAGATGGACAAGTTCGTATCAGCTAGAGTGAAATTTACATGTGTTATAAGGTTAAATACCTTAATTTTGGTATTTCAGTTATCACTAGGACCTGGATTTTGTGACGTGCAAGCATGTAAGCTTGACATAAGAATAATCTTTTTATTAGTAAAAATGTAGATGAATCCTATTGAATGACTGGTCCATTATCACCTCTTGCATGTCCTCTTGTAGTTTAAGTAGCAATTAAGAAAGGTTTGGGATCAATGTAATCAATGAGTCTATTTTAGTACGTATTGCAATATGACTATTTATTCATTGTACTTCGGATCATTGCAGAAGTAGTATTGACAAATATGAGCTATTCAATGATATAATTATGTGGTTTTATGATCATAAAAAGACCTTTTGAATTGTTTCTTTAGGAAAAGGTGTTTTCCCACGAGAATATCAATTTGTTTTAATCCTTTTGACTGTTGCACTTATAGGGATTTTCAGTTTACACATATGTAGAGAAGGTAAGGAAACAAAGAAAAGATATTAATATGTCATGGCAATTAAAAATGTTAGATGTTTCGCTGTCTGAAGTTTTGAGAATTGACGAGTTAGGCTAATTAGGGGATGAAAATTACAGCCATTTGGAGTCCTTACTACTTGACTTTATTTCTATAATAGGAACAATAAATTATCTTTGTTCAGGGTATAAATTCTTAACTTTTATTATTTGTACGAGATGTTTTTTTTTTTTTCTCGAGTTTCTTTGAACTTGTGTTCTAATTGTATGTGCAGGTGTCAACCGATACTACTGCATGTGTATGAACGATATACTTGCACTTGGTGGTGGGGGTAATTATGCTTTATGCTTAGAAGAAGATTTGTAAGTATTTAATAATGTCGCTTAGTTTTGTTCCAGTACATTTAAATTGTTATTGAAGTAGCACTAGTGGATTCTCTTATTGAATGCATCCTTTTGGTTGAAAAGGTTATCTGGAACTAGTGGACCAAGTGAAACGTTTGGAAACTCGTGTCTTGCTCACAGTCCAGAGTTTCAATTGAAGAATGTGGAGGTAATACTCTTACTATCAATCTTTGTTTTCTAGCTTACAAGTTACAATAAATTATTAAGTGGCTTTCGTCCCCTGCTGGCTTCTGGTCAATCCTTTTTTATATTGGTTTTTTGTGGTAACCTTTTTTCTTCTTCCATCTAATTAACTTCCCGTTGCCTGCTTCATATTGGCAATCTGGAAAACTTCCCTAAATATTCTTGGTTCTTGTGGTTTAGACAATGATATACAAAACTTACGAATTGAAATAAACATTTACTATACCTTCATTGTGCCCTGTCCACATCCTAACCCCAGGAAAATGAGGACAATGCACATAAGTTCCTTTCGTGATGAATGGTATAAAATTTGTGAGTCCAATCTCCTGTCACCATTTGCAAATTTCATATTTCTGATAATTAACAAATGGTACTGGAACCAGTTTAACCGTATGAAAAGGTACACATGATAGCCAAGTTTGGATGCAGAAGTGGGTTTGTTTTAATTTTTCCAAGCTAGATGGGCAACCATGAAATATCAGCAGTTAGATTTTCATTATATGCCATGTATTGATTTTGTCCATTGCTTATTTCTGCCCACCTATTGTTCCACATTTCTTTATGCGTTCATGTAGATTTATTCACTATATTTCTATAATGTGCAGTTGTGGGGTTTTGCGCATGCTACCTCTTTTCAAAGCTAGGATGCTTTTGTTTGATGTCCAAAAGAAGCGTCTCTCTCTTCTTCTTTTCTTCTCTCTCTGGATGTAGTTTAGTTTTTAGCCTTGAGCTGTTGATCAATTTGATGTACCTACTCTCAGACATGTTCCAAATTCTTATATTAGTAGTACATTGTTGCTTGAAATTTCATTTTTTGAAAGTTTGGGTTTGTGAAAGCCAAATGGTCTGAACACAAGGTTGTGTAGTAGAATATGAGGTGCAGAATCCACTCACTCAACTACCAAGAAACACAAAGCTATTCTAAATGCAATATATGCATTAACTAGAAGGCCAGGTATACATGTGAAGTTTTTTACCTCAGTTCGGTATCCTCAAATATAACATTGGTTTTAGAATTTGATTTGACAAACTAAACAAATTAGAGGCAAGTCCTTTGGTGATGGTTTAAAGCAGTGGCACTACGCTCTCCAATGTATTCAAAATGAACAGGGATGTCTATCGGTGAAACTGGCTGGCCTCATCACTTAACCGTATCTACAACTTTGTATTTAATTGACTTTGGTTCATGTCTTCTAAACCTTGATGAGTGTATTGAAATTTAATTACTCATGTTTGATCTGTTCATCAGGTAATGTTTTTTTTTTGTTTGTTTGTTTTTTCTTGCTTGCACTTACGACCGTTTTACAATGAGCCTTCGAGCAAAATTACATCTAAGCTTTGGCCTCCCTTCAATTTAATTTGGGTAACACGATACAAAATGCTTCTTGTAGGGCATGAAGTAACACGATACAAAATGCTTCTTATACTTAAAAATATCTTAATATATCAATAATGTCTTTGTTATTTTTATTTTAAAATTTATGTATTAAATAATTTTTCTTTTTCTTAAATTTAATGAAATATCTCTATTATATTTTTTTTAAATAATAAAAAAGATATTAGAGGTTGTTAAAATATTTATAATTTAATATAATTAATTTTAAAAATTTTAGTTTAACATATCATTTTTAAATATTTAGTTTAGTTATAACTAATTCAGTTTTACTTAAAAAAATATAAATATTTTTTATATTTTATTAGATTTTTTTTATTATTTATTAAGAAAGTTTGTTAATATTTATCAAGAAAGATAAAAGTTAATAATTTTTTATTTAATTATATTTATTTGTGTACATAACTCAATATAAGAGAAATAAATTTTAAAATAAAATTATAAGAACATTGTTGACATATTAAAAATTTATTAATAGATTTTAAAATAAAATTATAAGGACACTATTGATATATTGAAAATTTATTAAGTTTGGAAACTATTTTGTATGGTGTATGAAGCAATTGTCTTTAATTTAGGAATGTTTGGTTGTAAAAGATGGCTAAAAAATTAACAAATTAAAATTTCGGAGGCGTGATATTACTGTCCTTAAGGACTTATCCGCGATAAATGAGCAAGTTCTCCAGGATACAACAGGAACGACTTCTGTTTCCTCCGCAAGATGTTTGCCACGTTTCAGACTTTCAAGAAGTTGGTTACCTGAGAAAAATCGTCGTGGATTTGGAGGTCAACGGTTATAAGGTTTCCAAATTTCCCCCTTTTTAACATTTGCAATACTTTGTTTTTCTCAAAAATCCCCCACATATTGCAAAATGTTTAAAGAATAAAGAAAGAAAATAACTCTTGGGTCTCAAAAGATGTAATGCATCAAAGCTATAGCAAGCTATATAAACCAATCCTAGATCGATGAACTTAACACACAATGTAGTTGGTATAGCAAGCTATATGAACCAAGACACTTAGTATGTGTTAGAGGTTTATCAATCACAATACACCACCACAATTCTTGCTGTTATCGCTGTGTTGCGCCTAATAGGCCATGCGCGTGCCCGGTATTCATGAGTGCTCTAGATATCTTGCCAAGATCTCATGTAAGCGTCTCCACTTGACATTCATATAGGTGATTTCATCAAGTATATGCTTCAAATCATACACCACCCATAAGGGATATGAAAATCATTAAAACTTTGTTATAAGCTAAAATTCGTACTCCACATGGAATTTTAACGACAAAGTTTACCTTCTCAATAGTGCAGTATCTAACACCTTCACACACCATAGGAATGGACAAATTGATTTAAATCAATTTTGTGCTAGCAGAACTAACAAGTGACTTGTTCTTACCCATATGGCTTATTCATGGGATCTCCAATCACAAAGGTTGGGTTTCCATCACTTGTTTGTTTGCAAGTGGCTTGAGGCTCATTCTCCTCGATGTTTCTAAAATCATGTTCCTCCCTAGAGGTTTTGTCAGAGAATCGGCCAAATTTCGTTCTGACTTAACATAATCAATGGAAATTGTTCCTCTCTTTAGCAGCTACTGTACTAAATTATGTCTCAATTGTATATCTCTATTCTTTCCATTGTACGTTTTGTTTTTAGCTATAGCTATTGCCGATTGGCAATCACAATGTATTGATACAGATGTGGTTGGTTTCATTCCTAATGGAATGTTTGCTAAGATGTTTTTCAACCACTCAGCTTCACTACCAGCCATTTCAAGAGCAACAAACTCTGATTCCATTGTTGATCTAGCAATAATGGTTTGTCTGGCTGATTTCCATGTAACTGCACCACCACCAAGTGTAAATATATAACCACTAGTAGATTTTGTCTCATCTGAATCAGAGATCTAGTTAACATCACTGTACACTTCTAGCACAACGGGAAATCCACTATATTTAATGGCATAATCCATTATACCTCTTAAATATCTCATAAGTCTTGCAAGTTCATCCCAATGATCCTAACTAGGGCATTGAGTATACTTGCTCAATTTACTTACTACATAAGCAATATCTGGTCTAGAAAAGCTCATTAAATGCAATAAGCTCCCAATTATCTAGGCATACTGAGATTGAGAAATAGACTCTCCTCTGTTTTTCACTAACTTGGAGTTTGCATCATAAGGAGTGCTTACTGATTTAAAATCATAATAGCCAAACTTCCTAAGAAGTTTCTCAGTATATTGCTCTTGAGAGAGTAATATACTATCTCCCTTCCTTATGACTATAACTCCTAAAATCACATTTGTTTCACCCATATCTTTCATTTCAAACTTAGATTCAAGAAACAATTTTGTTTTAGAAACTATATCAATGTATGTACCAAAAATAAGCATGTCATCCACATATAAACATATAATGACACATTCACCATTTTCAGATTTAGTGTATACACATTTATTAACATCATTAGTAGAAAAACCATCACATACTAAAACATTATCAAGTTTTTCATGTCATTGTTTTGGTGCTTGTTTAAGCCCATACAAAGTTTTTAAAAGTTTACATACCTTTCCTTGTTGGCCAGGAGCTACACATCCTTCAGGTTGAGTCATATAAATTTTTTTCACTAGTTCACCATTCAGAAAGGTTGTCTTAACATCCATTTGGTGAATAACTAACTTGTGGATAGATGCTAGAGCTAGCAACACTCGAATAGAAGAAATTCTGGTAACTGGAGCAAAAGTATCAAAACAATCTATGTTGGGTTTTTGAGAAAACCCCTTTTGCTACTAATCTTGCCTTATACTTTTCTATCGATCCATCATGATGATATTTCTTCTTAAAGATCCACTTACGACCAATAGGTTTTTCTCCTTTAGGAAAATCTACTAAAGTCCAAGTGTTATTTTTATTAATAGAATCAATTTCAGTCCTAATAGCCTTGTCCCAATGCTTAGCATAAGGAACACTAATAGCTTCTGAAAAACTTAATGGTTCATTTCCAACAAGATAAGTATAAAAATCATCTCCATAAGAAGTTTCCTTTCTCTGTCTTTTACTTCTCCTCAAATCCTCACACATTGTATCACTAACAATGTCTATAGGTTGTTCAGAAGTACTAGAAACCTTTAAGAGAAAGACATTTTCAAAAAACTCAACATTTTTAGTTTTTACTATAGTATTACGTTCAATTATGTTACTATCAAGAGCAAGAAATCTATAGGCATCACTATGTTCAGCATAGCCTAAAAACAAGCAACCAGAAGTTTTAGAACCTATTTTCCTTTTCTTAGGATCAGGTAACATCACTTTAGCTAAACACCCCCACACTCTTAAATATTTGAGATTAGGTTGAAAACCTTTCGACAACTCATAGGGTGTTTTACCAGTTTTCCTATGTGGTATTCTATTTTGCAAAAAACATGTTGTAAGAAGAGCTTTACCCCAAAGATTATCAGGAGCATTAGAACTAATGAGCATAACATTCACCATTTCTTTAAGGGTGTGTTTGGATTGGGGAGTAGATTTGAGCAGTGAATTTGAGATGATTTGAGATGAAAGTGTGTGAAAAGTTTAGTTATTTGGATTAAGGGGAGATAGTAAGATTTGAGTGGAAAGTTTATAAAAGTTTGTGAATGATGTGATAGATATAATAAAATTTTAATATATAAAATTATAAATATATCCTTATAATTAAAAATAAAATACAATTGATTTATTTAATATAACAAATAATATTTTTTAAAAATTTTAAAAAATATATTAAATTCATAATTATCTTTAAAATGAACTTAATTTATTATAAAATATATTAATTTATTAAATGAAAAGATTAATATTTTTAAAATATAAAATTAAATTTTTTCAAAATATATGTTAAATGTAAAAATATTTATTATTTTATACTAATAAAATAATTATTGTCATATTATTTATTTAAATATTTATATTTATTAAACTATAATTATATTTATTTATTATTAATTATTTAATTATAATATTATATAAATTTTTATTTTTAAATATTATTTATTATTATATTATATTATTTATATACATAATCGATTACGTTATAACGTAATCGATTATGTATATTATTATATTATTATAATTATTTCATTAATATTTTAAGTTTTTTTATTTTATTATATGTTTGATTATTATATATTTATTATTTTAAAATAATTATTTCTTATATTTCATTTATAATTAAATTAATTTTTTATTTAAAAAATAAACTTTCCTTACAATAATTTTAATTTTTTAATTAAAAATATTATAATATGTTATTTTTATTATAATTTTATAAATTTATTATTAGTATTTTTACTTTTTTATTTTGGTTAATATTTTATATTATTTTTAATAATTTTCTTAAATTTATTAGTATTTTAATAATAATATTTAATATTAATAAGTATTATTATTATATTATATAATATAATATAGTTAATTATATTTATTTTATTATAATATAATATAAATTTTAATATGTTAATTATTTAAAAAATATAAAATTATTTTTTCTCTCACTTCTCCTGAAAATCTCACCTTTAATGTGGGAGAAGTAACAGTACAAATTTTGTCGGCGTTTTTTATTGTTTATTATTATTTTATTTCATAAATTAGTTACTTTCTTCAGTAACAGTAAGTCTGCGCCTTTTCGTCTGCTGATGCAAACGGACCCTAAGAGTCCTATTTTTTCTTTCTGCTACTCCATTTGATTCAGGTGAATATGGTAAGGTTACTTTATAAATAATTATTTCTTTAACACAATAATCATTAAAAGAAACATATTCACCACCTCTATTTGATCTAATCCTTTTAATATTCTTATCTAATTGATTTTCAACTTCAGTTTTATAAGAAAGAAACATATCAAAAGCTTCATCTTTATGTTTTATTAAGTACACTTTTAAATATCTTGAATAATCATCTATGAAAGTTACAAAATAATTTTTACCACCTCTAGTCATGGTTTGCTTTAAATCAACAAGATCGGTATGAATTAAACTTAACAACTTAGTTTGACGTTCTACAGAATGACATACTTTTTTTGTAATTTTTGATTCTACACATACATCACATTTTCTACTTTGTTTATCATGCATGTTAATTAATCCTAGTCGTTGCAATTTAATAACATACGAAGAATTTACATGTCCTAATCTAGCATGCCAAATATCATAAGAGTCAACAATATAAACAGAAGACACAAATCCATTAATAATTTCAGAGACATTCAGTACAAAGAAACCTTGATCACAATATCCCTTTCCCACAAACACATTATTTTTTGTCATCACAATCGTGATTCGAATGACACTTTGACCCCTACTTTTCCCAATAGTGCTACAGAGATCAAATTAACTCTAATTGATGACACATGCAGCACGTCACTTAAAGCCAAAGTCTTCCCAGATGTGAGCTTTAGAAGAACTTTACCTTTTCCTAGGACAGAGTAGTCCTAAAATCATCAAGATAAACTTGTTCTTCGCCATCCCCTACACTGGAGTAGGAGGAAAATGCATTTTTGTTTGCATATATATATGTCTGGTAACCCGAGAGTCTACCACCCATTTGCTCACATTTGTCACAAGGTTCACTTGTGAAACGATCGCACAAATTGTATCATCCCCTTCGGCTATATTTGCCTTAGGAGGATTGTCGTTTTTGACCCTGTGTCTGCACTGAGGTTTATAATGACCCGGCCTTCCACAAACAAAGTAGTTTCCCTTCTTCTTAAAAGTGGGTTTGGGTCCACTGGGGCGGGAAAAATTAGATTTATTCTTTTTCTTGTGATCAGGATTTTTCTCGTACCTTTTTGGAGTTGGTCTGTCTTCTATCGTATTTGCTTTGGAGATAAAGCCTTAACCCTTGCAGCAACACACTCCTTTCGGTTGGTGTCTTCAATGATGATGTGAGTAATGAGGTATGGTAGCGACATCTGTTTATGCATGTGCTTCAGCTGTTGTTTGTAGTCTGTCTAGGACTGCAGAAGTTTCTCGATCAGAAGTTCCGAAACAAATTCATCAGGTAGAACAATATTCTCTGCTTTAATGTCTTCAAGTAGCTTGTGATATTCATTGATTTGAATCTTGATATCCTTGTCCTCTATCATCTCCCAACGGTAGTATTTTCCGATTACGAATCTTTGTCGGACGACATCTTCGGCAGTGTATTTGAGAATAAGAGAATCCCAAATTTCCTTTACTTCCTTGTAGGAGCAATACACATCGAACATATCGTTAGATAATGCACTGAGCATGGTGTGACGACATACCTTATTTGCATGGATCCATTCTTCAATTTGTTTCACAGGAGAACTGGTGTCCGGTTTGGACGTCGTAAGTGCAGAGGCAACTCCGTACATGTCTAATAGGATAGACATGCGTTCCTGCCAGCGTCAGAGGTTTTGACCCGAGAAAACTTCAATCTTCGAAACATCCGGAAATGGCTTCGCAAATATGGTTGACGTTTTGGAAGCACTGTTTGACATCTCCGACACAGTGTTGTTGTTTTCCACGCCGTCAACCATAAGTCCTTAAGATTGTTGTAAAAGACGACTGAAAAATTAACAAACTAAAATTCCGGAGGCCTGATAAAATATCACTGTCCTTAAGGACTTATCCGCGATAAATGCGCAAGTCCTCCAGGATACAACAAGAACTTCTCAGTTAAAATTGAGGATCTCAGAACTAGCAAGAAAAGCTCTTTAGAGAAAAAATACCCAAAATATTTTCTAGAGAAGAAAAGAGAGAGTAAAGAGAAGAAGAAAAAGAAGAGAGAATATGGAAAGAAGAGAAGAAGAGGAACTCTTGGTGTTGTGATTTCGAAGTAGGAAGACCCTTTATTTATAGAGGAAGGGGGCGAGTGGTTTGGAGACGTGGAAGAAACTGCCTACACCATTCACGCATAACAGATACCCTCAACGTCTATATTGCGGCTCAACGTTTGAAAATGGCCATTTAGATCGGAGGAGAAGCTTCCAACTTTCGAAAACCGTCCACATTCAAAGCTTGATGTGGAACGACTTCCATTTCCTCCGCAAGATGCGTGCCATGTTCCAGACTTTCAAGAAGAAGTTGGTTATCGGAGAAATCGCCATGGATTTGGAGGTCGACGGTTCTAGGGTTTCCAAATTCCCCCTTTTTAACATTTGCAATACTCTGTTTTTCTCAGCATGTTCTGCTTGGGTGGTTAAAGGGTGGTAAGGCATTCAAATGAATATAACGGAACAAGGTTTTATTAAAAAAACATTTGAATTTTACTAAATTCACACGTGCTTTTCTGTATTTTAGTTTAATATTTTAAAAAGACGAGAATAATAACTTTTTTTCTTGTGACGTTTCTTTAGATGAATCCGTTCAAAGGAATTCATGACTTATGATCAATTGAGTTTAACTTAGATTCAAACTGTTCCAACTTAAGAACAAACATTTTCCTTATAAGGGCCTTGGAATTATCATGTATGAAGTAAAAATGTTTGTCTTTAAACATTGAATTTCAGAGCAATAAACTTAAGAGCCTTAGACGCATATGACAAGACTTTCCATTTGTAGCATTGACCGAACAAAAATGAAGTTTACTTCAACAAGTTCCTTTTATAGTTGCTCAGAAGTATCATTGTTCAAAAGTCTCTCTTTGAGTGACATTTCTAAAACGAGTAGTGATATTTTGACAACCACCAAAGTAAAACATTGATAATGTTGCTTTTGACATCAAAACCAGAGAAATTTTAGTTTCCAGAAACATTGTTTTTTATAGAAACATTTTTTTTTACAACATTTTTCCATAAAAAAACAAAACACTCATTCTAAGGAAAGATAGAATAAAACACTTTTGATATTGAAACCCCTGTGGCACATTATTCTAACGATGATATACAAGCTAGGCAAATCGAGAATATTTCTGATGAAAATGTTAGATAATCCATGATAACAAATTTTTTTTTCACATTTCTAAAAGATTATCATCATAATATTTATAATATTGTTAACACAAAGAAAACCAAATATCCTATGTCCTTTGTTCTTAATTATAGTCAGTTTTCATTGCCTTGAGTGTAAATCATGAACGAAAGACATATGATGAAGCTGTAAAAAATGCAGAGTGGTGCGAGGCAATAAAAAAAAAGAAATAGATGCCCTTGAGAAAAATAATAGGTGGGTCATCACTAATCTTCTTCTTCTTCAAAAAAAAAAAAGAACTTATTGGATTTAAATGGATTTACAAAGTCAAATACAATGTAGTTGGATCCTTGAAACGTTATAAACCTTGTTTGGTTGCAAAAGACTATAACTAACTTGAAGAAATTAATTACGCACATACTTTCTCATTGGTTGTCAAGCTCACCATAGTTAGAATCCTTCTTATTGTTGTTATAACACAACACTGGTTTTCGAAGCAACTAAATCCAGATGATGTGTTTCTTCACATAGACTTAGATGAAGATGTTTACATGATGATTCCTCTTAGATTGAAAACTGATAAATCTGATGATCAAGTCTGCAAGTTAAAGAAGTCTTTGTATGGATTGAAACAATCCAATAGGTAGTGGTTCACCAAGTTATCTTCATCTTTAAAGAGCATCGACTTTGCTCAATCCAATGCTGATCATTCTCTTTTCGTCAAAGGTAATACATCTAATTTCATAGCTTTACTTGTACACGTTGAAAATATCATACTTTATGGATTCCTTAAACAACATTCATAAGGTCAGTGCATATCCCGATGAAACTTTAAAGTGAAGGATTTAAGAGTTTGAAATATTTTTTTGGTCTCAAAGTACTAGGTCTCATGAAGGAATCCACATATGCCAAAGAAATACACCCTTGATATCCTTATTGAAACCAACCTTCTTTCTGCCAAACCTGTTGTTACTCCCATGATTAAAAATATATGTTTCTTTGACAATGAGGCTAAAGCGTTTTTTATTAGAAAATTATTGAAAAACTCTTGTACTTGACCAATATCAGACCTGATATCAATTATGTTGCTCAATTTCTTAGCCAATTCTCTAAAGCTCCCACTATTCATCACCGCAAATTTATTTAGCGGATTATCAAATATATCAAGAATACTCCAGGATAAGGTTTGTTTTTCTCCAAAGATGTTGTCTTACAACTAAAAAGTTTTGCCCACTCTAATTAGGTCGCATGCCAAAATAGACCATTGGATACTGCATATTCTTGGGTTCTTATTTCATCACCTGAAAATCCAAGAAGCAAACTACTGTTTCTATATCATCTTTTGAGTCTGATCATGCTCTAACTGCCACAACATGTGATATATTGTGATAGTCAATCGGGTAGATACATTACATCTAACCTCACATTTCACGAACAAAACCAAACATATAAACATAGATTGTGCAAAACTTCAAGTTGGTATGTTTTTTCTTCGTGCCATTTCTTCGTAGGAGCAACTTATGTGTTCACAGAACCTCTTGAACTAAAACTCTTTTGTGGATATTGTTAGCCTCATTTGTCCTTCTTCGCTTTTTCATGTAAGCGTTGCATTTTTTTCATTAGAGTTGAGTTGTGCAATACTCTTTTTTAATGCTTTTAGAAATAAAGTTCATAACATATTTTTTTTCTTTTGCAAAAAGGGCCTCTCTGCTATGTCTATTGCAACTTGATGTTACATTTCAATATGTACTCATTATGATATGTTGTGAAACTGTAGGTATTGCAAAACTGAAAAACAAAAATGGAACAGAACCAATTGCTTGCGGAAGAGAAGGAATTTTTTAACTTTGAAGCCAACGTAGGTGTTGAATCTGTTTCTTCCGCAAATATAGCTTTGAATGTTGGTTTAGGTTTCAAACATTGGAAGAAAATTTTGAACATTGAGGTTGTTTCCTCTGTAGATCTTGCTACCCATTCTTCCAATTCCGTTTCACTCTTCAACAAACCCTTATTTTCATCCTCTATAATATAAATAGGGGATCTCCCCCATTCCGAAGACACACCAACACAACTTATCTTCTCTTCTTGTCCTCTTCATTTGTTCTCTCTTTTCTCTTTTTCTCTATTTCTACTCTAGATATCTTGGGTATTTTTGCTCTAAAGAGCTTTCTTGCTAATTTTGAGATTCTCAGTTTTATCTGAGAAGTTCCTGTTGTATCATGGGAGACTTGTGCATTTATCGCGGATAAGTCCTTAAGGACAGTGATATTTTATCACGCCTCCGGAATCTAGTTTATTAATTTTTCAGCCATCTTTTACAACAATCTTAAGGACTTATGACTGATGGTGTGGAAAACAACAACACTATGCCGGAGATGTCAAACAGTGCTTCCGAAAGTCAACCATCTTTGCGAAGCCATTTCCGGATGTTTTGAAGATTGAAGTTTTCTCAGGTCAAAACTTTCGATGCTGGCAGAAACGCATGTCTACCCTGTTAGACATGTATGGAGTTGCTTCTGCACTTACGACGTCCAAACGGACACCAGTTCTCCTGTGAAACAAATTGAAGATTGAATTAATACAAATAAGGTATGTCGTCACACCATGCTCAGTGCATTATCTAACGATATGTTCGATGTGTATTGTTCTTACAAGGAAGCAAAGGAAATTTGAGATTCTCTTATTCTCAAATACACTGCCGAAGATATCGTCCGATAAAGATTCGTTATCGGAAAGTACTACCGTTGGGAGATGATAGAGGACAAGGATATCAAGATTCAAATCAATGAATATCACAAGCTACTTGAAGACATTAAAGCAGAGAATATTGTTTTTCCTGATGAATTTGTTTCGAAACTTTTGATCGAGAAACTTTCGCAGTCCTGGACAAACTACAAACAACAACTGAAGCATAGACACAAACAGATGTCACTACCAGACCTCATCACTCACATACTGCAAGGTCTAAGGCCTTATCTACCAAAGAAAATATGATAGAAGATAAACCAGCTCCAAAAAGGTACGAGAAGAAACCTGATCACAAGAAAAAGAATAAATCTAATCTTTCTCGTCCCAATGGACCCAAACCCACCTTCAAGAAGAAGGAAAACTGCTTTGTTTGTGAAAGGCCAGGTCACCATGCACCTCAGTGCAAACACAGGTTCAAGAACGATAATCCTCCTAAGGCAAATATAGTCGAAAGGGAAGATACAATTTATGCGGTCGTTTCACAAGTGAACCTTGTGACAAATGTGAGCAAATGGGTGGTAGACTCTGGGGTTACCAGGCATATCTGTTCAAACATAAATGCATTTTCCGCCTACTCCAATGTAGGGGATGGAGAAGAACAAGTTTATCTTAGTGATTCTAGGACTACTTCTATCCTAGGAAAAGGTAAAGTTCTTCTAAAGCTCACATCTGGAAAGACTTTGGCTTTAAGTGACGTGCTGCATGTACCATCAATCAGAGTTAATTTGATCTCTGTAACACTATTGGGAAAGGTAAGGTCAAAGTGTCATTCGAATATGATAAGATTGTGATAATAAAAAATAATGTGTTTGTGGTAAAAGGATATTGTGATCAAGGTCTCTTTGTATTGAATGTTTCTGAAATTATTAGTAAATCTGGATCTATGTCTTCTACTTATATTGTTGACTCTTATGATATTTGGCATGCTAGATTAGGACATGTAAATTCTTCGTATGTTATTAAATTGCAATGACTAGGATTGATTAACATGCATGATAAACAAAGTAGGAAATGTGATGTATGTGTAGAATCAAAAATTACAAAGAAAGTATGTCACTGTAGAAAAAAAAATATGACACTTAAAGAAATGATGAATGCTATACTTATTAGTTCTAATGCTCCTGATAATCTTTGGGGTGAAGCTCTTCTTACAACATGTTTTTTGCAAAATAGGATATCTTATAAGAAAACTGGCAAAACACCTTATGAGTTGTGGAAAGGTTTTCAACCTAATCTCAAATATTTAAGATTGTGGGGGTGTTTAGCTAAAGTGATGTTACCTGATCCTAAGAAAAGGAAAATAGGTTCTAAAACTTCTGATTGCTTGTTTTTAGGCTATGCTAAACATAGTGTTGCCTATAGATCTCTTGTTCTTAATAGTGACATAATTGAACGTAATACTATAGTAGAAACTAAAAATGTTGAGTTTTTTTAACATATCTTTCCCTTAAAGGTTTTTAGTACTTCTGAACAACCTATAAACATTATTAGTGATACAATATGTGAGGATTTGAGGAGAAGTAAAAGAAAAAGAAAGAAAACTTCCTATGGAGATGATTTTTATACTTATCTTGTTGGAAATAAACCATTAAATTTTTCAGAAGCTACATTGGGACAAGGCCATCAGGACTGAAATTGATTTTATTAAGAAAAATAACACTTGGACTTTAGTAGATTTGTCTAAAGGAGCAAAACCTATTTCTTGTAAGTGGATCTTCAAGAAAAAGTATCATCCTGATGGATCGATAGAAAAGTATAAGGCAAGATTAGTAGCAAAAGGGTTTTCTCAAAAACCTAACATAGATTATTTTGATACTTTTGCTCTAGTTACTAGGATTTCTTCTATTCGAGTGTTGCTAGCTCTAGCATCTATCCATAGGTTAGTTATTCATCAAATGGATGTTAAGACAACCTTTTTGAATGGTAAACTAGAGAAAGAAATTTATATGACTCAACCTGAAGGATGTGTAGCTCCTGGCCAAGAAGAAAAGGTATGCGAACTTTTAAAATCTTTGTATGGGCTTAACCAAGCACCAAAACAATGACATGAAAAACTTGATAATCTTTTACTATGTGATGATTTTTCTACTAATGATGTGGATAAATGTGTATACATTAAATCTGAAAATGGTGAATGTGTCATTATATGTTTATATGTGGATGACATGCTTATTTTTGGTACATGCATTGATATAGTTTCTAAAACAAAACTATTTCTTGAATCTAAGTTTGAAATGAAAGACATGGGTGAAACAAGTGTGATTCTAGGAGTTAAAGTCTTAAGGAAGGGAGATAGTATATTACTCTCTCAAGAGCAGTATACTCAGAAACTTCTTAGGAAGTTTGGCTATTATGATTTTAAATCAGTAAGCACTCCTTATGATGCAAACTCCAAGTTAATGAAAAATAGAGGAGAATCTATTTCTCAATCTCAGTATGCCCAGATAATTGGGAGCTTATTGCATTTAATGAGCTTTTCTAGACCAGACATTGCTTATGCAGTAAGTAGACTGAACAGGTATACTCAATATCCTAGTCAGGATCATTGGGATGCATTTGCAAGACTTATGAGATATTTAAGAGGTACAATGGATTATGCCATTGAATATAGTGGATTTCTCGCTATGCTAGAAGGGTACAGTGATGCTAACTGGATCTCTGATTCAGATGAGACAAAATCTACTAGTGGTTATGTATTTACACTTGGTAGTGGTACAATTACATGGAGATCAGCCAAACAAACCATTATTGCTAGATCAACAATGGAATCAGAGTTATTTGCTCTTGAAATGACTGGTAGTGAAGCTGAGTGGTTGAAAAACTTCTTAATAAACATTCTGTTAAGAATGAAACCAACCCCATCTGTATCAATACATTGTGATTGCCAATCGACAATAGTTATAGCTAAAAACAACTTACAATGGAAAGAATAGACATACACAATTGAGACATAATTTTGTAAAGCAACTCCTAAAGAGGGGAACAATTCCCATTGATTATGTTAAGTCAGAACGGAATTTGGCTGATCTTCTGATGAGACCTCTAAGGAGTAACATGATTTTAGAAACATCAAGGGAAATGAGCCTCAAGCCACTTGCATACAAACAAGTGATGGAAATCCAACCTTTGTGATTGAAGATCCCATGAATAAGGCATATGGGTAAGAACAAGTCACTTGTTAGTTCTGCTAACACAAAATTGATTTAAAATCAATTTGTCCATTCCTATGGCATGTGAAGGTGCTAGATACTGCATTATTGAGAAGGTAAACTTTGTCGTTAAAATTCATGTGGAGTTCGAATTTTAGCTTATAACAAAGTTTTTAATGATTTTCATATCCCTTACGGGGTGATATATGATTTGCAGCATATACTTGATGAATCACCAATATGAGTGTCAAGTGGGGCAGCTTGCATGAGATATTGGCAAAATATCTAGAGCACTCATGAATACCGGGCACGTGCATAGCCTATTAGGCGTAACACAATGATAATAGTAAGAATTGTGGGGGTGCATTGTGATTGATAAACCTCTAACACATACTAAGTGTCTTGGTTCATATAGCTCGCTATACCAATTACATTGTGTGTTAAGTTCATTGATCTAGGATTGGTTCATATAGCTTGCTATACCAGCTCTGATGCATTACATCTTATGAGACCCAAGATTTATTTATTTTCTTTCTTATTCTTTAAACATTTTGCAATATGTGGGGGATTGTTGTGAAACTGTGGGTATTGTAAAACTGAAAAATGAAAACGGAACAAAACCAATTGCTTGCGAAAGAGAAGGAATATTTGAATGTTGAAGCCAACATGGGTGTTGAATCCGTTTCTTCCGCAAATCTAGCTTTGAATGTGGGTTTAGGTTTTGAACGTTGGAGGAAAATTTTGAACGTTGAGGTTGTTTCCTCCGTGGATCTTGCTACCCATTCTTCCAATTCCGTTTCACTCTTCAACAAATCCTTATTTCCATCCTCTATAAATAAGGGATCTCCCCCATTCCGAAGACACACCAACACAACTTATCTTCTGTTCTCCTTTTCATTTGTTCTCTCTTTTCTCTTTCTCTCTATTTCTTCTCTAGATATCTTGGGTATTTTTGCTCTAAAGAGCTTTCTTACTAGTTCTAAGATCCTCAATTTTATCTAAGAAGTTCATGTTGTATCCTAGAAGACTTATGCATTTATTGCGGATAAATCCTTAAAGACAGTTATATTTTATCACGTCTCCGAAATCTAGTTTATTAATTTTTCAGCCGTCTTTTACAATACAATATACAATGTTCTACTCCACCGAATAAGTGTATGTGAGAAGATATTATACAAGTAAAATACCAATTTTAAGCGTGTGAAGGATCATAATTTTTGGTTCACGAAATAATTATTTGGATAAAGTCAAGTATTATATGCAAATTGAAATTGAAGTCACCTTATGACAACACATGAATTGAAGAAGGAAATTTACATGGAGACCACTTTTAATTTTCACATACAACAAATTAATTATATTTTATTTTAAATTAATTTTATTCCTAAAGACAAATTTGTGATTATATAATTTTATAAATAAAAAAACAATTTATAAATTATACCGATCATAAACTTTGGTAAACATCCACTTCGTCATTCTTATCTTAATTCAAACAACTTTACATTATACTCTATTTTACCTCATATCCATTGTTTTACCTCTCCTACAGGTTTTATCATTTAATCGAAACACATTCGTAGTGTGTCATAAAGTCATCTCAACATATATGCCTCTGCACAACAGGTTTCAATTACAAGAAAAAAAAAAAAAAATCTATGCACCGAACTAGTAGCAAATTATCTAACTTAGACTAATATATGGAGTTTCCAAATATGTTTCCAAGAAAATTCATCAACATAGGAAGATTAATAATGAGCAAATAATATTTTACTTGAAGATATTGTAATACCAAAATTTCATAGAGATCAAGCCGTTCTTCACCTAGTCCACACTAGGATGTATTTGTTGCATTATTGTTAATGCTACACGAAAACTTCTATTAACTATATAGAGAAGGTTAACTGAGATTACAGGGGAATAGAATAATAAAACTATTAGAATATTATAAGTGACGTTGATTTTAATTGGTTTCATCTAAAAATAATTTTCTGAAATTACTATGGACTAAATAAAAGAGTACATTTTTAATTAAAAATTACAATAATCCTAAGAAATTAATCAAGTAGAATAAAACAAAGTCTCGAAAAATTAATTTGTCGAGTTCTGATCTGTTTTCCTGAAATGAGGTAAATTATATATCTTTATAAATACTTATTAAATCTGAAGTTTCTTTTTTCTTTCTTAAACTAAGACATGAACTTCTCTTAATTTTTCAAGATAAAATAAAAAAAAAAAAAAAAAAAAAAAAAACTGATAACAGTGTACTCTGAACAATTTGATTAATTTTCAACTTCTTTAGATTAATTAAAAATTTATAATGATTTCGAATTGTATCTGCCTAGACCTATGCCAAACCCCATACCTAAATATACAATGTTTGTTTATGAATTTATGTTAAATTTGCTTATATAGATGTATGTAAAATGCAGCCAATTAACTAGTCATTCTGTAATAGAGAGTAAGATTTCCTCTGATTATTCTCCCATAAGATGGTATCAAACATTTAAGTGGAGAAAAGAAAAAGAACAGAACATGTGCAAAGAAATTAACGAGTGCCTAAATGTCACCAAATAATTTAGTTGATATGCATGGAATGTGGAATGTTTCAAGAAATGAACAAATAATATTTTGTTATATGGCAACACATCAACAATGCACATGAGGGTCATAAGTTCATCAGCCGTACGAGGGTATATGTATACATATAAATTCTACAGACAATTAAGTGAAATTGTATACTTAAACAACCGACCCAATCAATGTCTTGTCACTTAACTTGCTTCAATGAAAAAATTATAATGCAATGTTGGTCAAATTTAAATAACTCAACATAAATTATCTAAAAGCAGTATATTTGTTTTGAAGCAATGATAAGATAATAGAATGGTAATTAGAAATATTTATAATTTGGTGAAGCTAGAAATAAGATGAATGGGATGGGAATAATAGTATAAGGCTTGGTCAACCGAAAATCCAAGTCAGGACAGGAGAGTGGGAAGAGGGTTGCAGTGAATGAATGGGCCAGCGTGTGTCTCGGGTTGACGCCAGGCTGACGCCTTAAGGGACAACCCAATGGCCCTATATATTAACATAACTAATTCTTTCAGTCTTTGACACCCTCATACTCTCCATCATCCTAGCTAACTAACCACTCATAACATAACTTCCCCCTGTTTCTCTCTCTATCGACTCTCCTTCTGCACATGTTTTACTCTCCAATACACGTGTCTCACAACAACATTTTTCCCACATTTTGCACTTCATACTACAATTATATATATACCATCTCTCTCTCCACATATACCCTTTTGTCTACATTTTCTATTTTCTTAACTTTCTGGGCTGGCTTCATTGCCTCTTGCCAGGGGATACACCATGTTGCAGGATGTTTTTGATCAGCCACTGCCACCAAAGGCCGAACCGCAACAGCAACTCCCCATTGTAAACACCTCCACCCACTCCAAATCACCTCCCATCTTGATGCATGCACCAATCATATCATCCCTTGTTTCTTTGTGTTTGTTGCTAGATTCATATATTATTTCCCACTGCTAATAAAATCACCATTAGCTATTCCAGACATCTACAACCCATTTTCTCAAATTCTTTTCTAGGCTCCCCTGCCAATTTGCAGGGAAGAACGTCTTCCTTTCTCTCCATTACATAGTTGGGGAGCATAATGCTTATTGACTAGCAATGAGAAGAAATAATTAGAGATTCCGCAATAATTATTAGGTTTTATCCTTTTTTTTATATTATTCTATCAAATCCCAGACAATGCCATTCACCCAAATGTCATTTTCTGAGGGCAACATGGTAAACTGCAAAGTGATATCAATTTCTGCACGATTTCCAGTGTGATAGCCATTTAAACGTAGCTTTCGATTATTGTGGAATATATATACACACACACATACCTGTCTGTGCTTGTCTATTTGCCAATTTCGAAATTCTTATTCAGTTTGAGAGGCAGAGGGGACTTAAGGAACAGTTCACATGTAGCATTATGGGTTCCTTTTAAGTGCCTTTTAATCCCCATTAAATCAGTTTCCATACACCGAAGAACACAACGTAGCATGGGATGAGGTTCCTTCTTTGTTACAAACATACATGTATTGTCACATTAAGGCATAAATGCCCATCTTTTTCTTGTTCCAAAAAAAGCCACCCTCTTGTAGAACTTATTATCTGAACATGACCATATATATAAACACAACTAACTAGATGACACAACCAACCAAATCTGTATTTGGAGTTCATCATTATAGGGTATTGTACATTCATTTATTTAATTTATTTCTAGACAAAGAGTGATGAACATACCTGATGCTTATACGCGTGTTACTTACTTCAGAATGCTCACTATTTGATGAAGACATGCATTAAACCAAACTTTTGACTGATTATAACCAGAGAATATTATCTTTTTGAAAGTTTAGAGTCTGATCATTATAGGCTTGATCCCAATTCCTCCTTTGCTGATTGAAACGAGTCTGATAAGATCACATAGCCGTCCTATAAGGGAAAACAATTGGTGTAGAATCGGTCTTCTGACTATTTATAAAGGGTCTATCAAAATGTTGTTATCAATGTGTCTAGTAGTTTCTTTTCGCAGTCATGATGCTTAGATTGTATTTATGTCACTTGATGCAGGATGAAATTTCAAGCCCTCTTAGTGCTCGAATTTTCGAACTTTGTAACGCCGAATTTTTCCCAGAGGCTTTGCCAAATTCTGAGGTTACTTCCAGCTCAAACTGTTGCTATGAGGAGAACTCCTCGTATGCCACAACAAACAAATCTTTAACTGTAGATGTAGAAAATAAATTGAATAGCAATAGCAACACAGTCACCACGCCAACTAGCACTACCACCACCAACAACAACAACACAACCAACAGTAGTAACCTGTCTATTATCTTTGACTCCCAAGAAGAAATTGACAATGACATCTCTGCCTCCATAGACTTCTCACTATCTCCATCTTTCAATGTTCCTCCATTTCTCCCAGTCACATCCCAGCAAGAACAGTTTGATTTCTCCTCTGTGCAGCCTCAGGTCCCATTACCAGCATTTTCAGTTGTGGAGGGCTTCTCTCAGTATCCCTCTGACCCCGTTGCACCTCCCCTTATGGGGGCTCCATTACCTTCTGTTTTCGAAGAGGATTGCATATCTTCTGTTCCTTCTTATGTGCCTCTCAACCCTTCATCTCCTTGCACTTATCTCAGTCCTGGCATGCCACCATACATGCCTCCTGGTCCCCTTACTAGTGCCTTATCAACTGATAGTTCTGGATATTTTGGTGGGCACATTCTTCTTGGTTCTGAACTTCAGACACAAGAATTGGAATACCAAGGAGAAAATGGAAGAATGTATTGTACAGATTCAATTCAGCGGGTGTTTAACCCTCCAGACCTTCAGGTATGTATGACTTTCAAACTATTTTGGTTAAATTCTTCGTCATTGCCTTTTGTTAACAATGCCATCCAAATAACAAGTGTTCAGTTCAAATGTTCAATATGCTCAGAAATGAGAGAAAAGAAAGTCAATTGTCCAAGGACTTTTATTTATTTATTTTTAATGCTAAGTTGTTGTTATAAGCTTGCTCTTTCAGGTTTCTAGTCTGAAAGGTTGCAGCAGTAAGATTCTTGACAGTAAAGAAGGGATTTACAGGAGGTGAAAAGTTTTCGAAAGATAATGGCCCATAAATTTCTAAGAAGTTATATGCCCCGTAGAATATATGCCCATATCCATCAAAACAGTAGCTAGCATATCAACCCCTTTATAATCTCATTCTCACCTGTAAAAAGTAGCATAAAATCTGCCCCTGCTAGTAGCACGAGTCAGAATGGAATGGCAACTTTCCACAAAAACTGATAACAACCAGCATCATCATCAGAAAAGACCCACTTCATGAGTGGCTCTTTTAGCATATCGCTTTCGGAACCTCTAACCAAGTTAATGATAGTCTGCGATGACCAATTTCCCTTTGCGCTGAGCAGGAAAGTAACTGACTTTGTTTGTAATTTATTTCCTAGGCACTTGGTAGTGAGAGTCAGCAACTAGTTCCCGGGAGTGGTAGTTCTGCCACTCTAACACCTGAAATCTCAAACTTAGAGGACTCCTCATTCAAGGTTGGAAAACTTTCTGTTGAGCAAAGGAAAGAAAAGATCAATAGATACATGAAGAAAAGAAATGAAAGAAACTTCAGCAAGAAAATTAAGGTACACTCAAGTTCCTTCCCGTCTTCAAAACAGCCTCATCATCTAACAAAATTAAAATCTTATGATGTTACATTTGCATATATATCCAAGGTATTCCTTGCATTTCATATTGCATGCTTCCAAGTTCAACTAACGATGCAACCAAATATGCAGTATGCCTGCCGCAAAACTCTGGCAGATAGCCGACCCCGGGTTCGAGGAAGGTTTGCAAAGAATGATGACTTTGGAGAAACCAATAGAACTACTAGTAGCAATCATGAAGATGATGACGAAGAAGAAGTAAGATTTCGAAGGCTCATCCATTTATTAAAAACTTAACAGGGCTCTTTTCATTCAACTTGCCCGTGTTGAAAACAAGAAAATTTCTTTTACTTGTACCTTGTTAATTATTTGTTGATATAGTTTTTTAAACCCTGCAGGTAGTTGTGAAAGATGAAGATGACATGGTTGATTCCTCAGATATTTTTGCTCATATCAGTGGGGTGAATTCCTTCAAATGCAACTATTCCATCCAGTCCTGGATTTGACTTAATAGTTTGATCAGTATACCTACATCTAGCTTCTGTAGATTTTTCATGGCCACATACCACCCCACATTTCTCCTATCTGGTTTTGATGGATGAGGAAACTGAATAATTGGGGTCCTGATACTATACAATAAGTGAATGAAGAACATATAGAAAGAAACTGTATACATTTTTGCAGACATTACCTTTCTTATTACTTGAGTGTACTAAGAACCACATGATGTATTAACTAAAAATTTCAACTGTCTCCATATACTACTGGAGTTCATATGTACTTTCTATTATAATAGTGAGGAACAAGTATTGGCTACATTAAAGGGCTTAAGCCCAACCTTCAAATATTTTTGTTACTTGCTTTGAATCTGTTTATCTCTGGTTAACAACATTAAGAAAAGGTATCCTCTAAATCATTGACTTGATTGATTAACCATAATATAAACGTTTTAAGTAGTAAACCTCACAGTTACAGCACAATAAAACAGTTCAATAAGTTAGAAAGAAAAAAATATATAAATATTAATAAAGCATAACACCTAATTGCCTTGTATGGACCCAAAAAAAATCTAATAAATGAAACAGAATCTGACCAATCCAACTTTTTAATACAAATATATTAATTATAATATTTTCTATATATAAATTATAAAGAGATAAAAATGTTATTATATTAAATAAATTTATTAGAAATGAATATCACATTATACAATAGATTATGTATTAAATATGTATACTTCTAAAATAATGATACCACTTAATTAAGTTGGAACTACTAAAAAAACACAATCTAATCTAAACCTACTTAAAATAAATACAGGGAATCCAATTTTAAAATCTGGAGTGATGCAAATGAATCTAGAGTTATACCGGTTTAGCAAGTATGCCAGGTTGGTGATGATCAAAGGGTATCAGCTGTTATGTTGGCGTGAATGCCCCTCCCAAATCCATAGATGAGAGCGGAGCAGAGAATGTAGGGCAGGTTGGCACCTTTAGGGTACTAAAAATCGAAGGCACGTTACCGCGACATTAGGGGTACCTTTTAAAAAAGGGCAGAAATTATATTAGCAGCAGTATCTATCAATTTGATGCATTAGTACCTCGGATAGCTACTCAACACAAACTAGTAACGCATCATCCTCAAACATTATACAAGGCAGCTTCTCCGTCAATTTCCTCACACATCCCTTTCTCTCTTTCTCTTTCTCTTTCACTTTCTCTCTCTCTCTCTCTCTCTCTCTCTCTCCTTTTCCCTCCCTCTTTTTCATCACTCACTTTTCACTCTCTTCCTCACTGAATAACTTAAATCTCTCCCCCATGTCAACAAAACCTGATTCAC
>Ga0209489_103514_pt1 | contig 30375 bp, 14 predicted proteins | sample SiratrowhiteBW_FD_187527 | JGI IMG/M metagenome (GOLD analysis project Ga0209489, IMG submission 187527) | Root nodule microbial communities of legume samples collected from California, USA - Siratro white BW (SPAdes) (version 2) | ecosystem: Host-associated > Plants > Roots > Nodule | place...
AAGTGTATTTTGTTGTTGCGATTATTTGTTATTGCTCCTCACAGGTTCTTGCGAGTCAGGGAAATTATTATCCGCTGCTTATTAACTCTGGTTGAATTGAGCTTTATTGAGTTATATTTCCCATCACTCCTTACACAGTAAACCTGAGTGAACTCCAGCTGGTGGTGAGATTTCAACAAAGTGAACTTTCAACCTCCATTATCAAATAAAGGATATTGAAAAGACATTTCCTTGATTGATATACATCTAGCACAAAACAACAAGCACAATTTATTTACTCTAAATAATACAAGAATTGGTAGAAAAACAAACAAGAATTAATTATTTGCTCTAAACAATGCAACAATTGATACAAAAGCAAAATTCATGAAAAAGACACAATAGTTAGTTATTTGTACTAAATAATACACGAATTCATAGAAAAACAAAGTTGATGATAAAGCAACAACAATTAATTATTTGCCCTAAAGAATACATGAATTAATAGAAAAGATAAGGAATGCAATAGTTAATTATTTAGCCTAAATAATACAAGAATTAATAGAGGAAGCCAAGTTGAAAAATATAAAGAGAAGAATTAATTTTTTGCCCGAAATAATAAAAAAATTAAAACTGAAAAGATAAAAAATATAAAAATTAATAGAAAAGCAAAGTAGATAAGATAAATTAGTAAGTTAGCATGGTAAGGAGATTACAGAAAAAGTGGGGATAAGACAGACACCATAGAGACTCTGCCTCGTGTAATTAATTTTACATGGTTTATAAGCATAGGCAGACAAACGAAAATAGTTTATTGGATCAAATCAAAGGAAATCTTGTAGTTATAGTTGATAACATACCTAACAATTACGATGGGTTTAAAAAAGAGAAAAATATCCGCAAGCAAAAGCTACAACAAATAGTTTTTATTTATTTTTTATGATAGTAGATCCTTTTAAAACATGTGCATGTAATGAATGATATGCTTGTGATGATTTAATATGAAATTAATAAACCAATATTTTCATAGTAAAAGCTAATATTGTGTTTGCTGTTATTTTATGTCAATAAAAAATATTGAAGAAACAATAATTTCTTAGAGAAAAACAGAATTTTTTTGTGACATATACCCTGAACCACACAAAGGGGTTGCATCTTGACCCTCGTTGTCATCATCTGGCATGTGATTCAAGTAATTGTTTGATTTGATTTATCAAATAACAATTGGCAAAACTTTTCTTACGATCAAATAGAACATAACTCGTATAAAATGTACAGGGCGGTGGAGTCTTGGAAGATAGTATGAAAGACTATGAACAGTAATATAAGTGTTTGACTTGCAGGTTGAGGATAGAGAATCGGTAAATTTTTCTAAAGTATTTATAGTAAAAAATGTATTTATTTACAAATACAGTAATTTATATTTAAATTATTTAGTTTCTATTTCACTCCATTTTATCAAAATTTAGAAGTTTTAATTTGTAAATTACATAAGGTAAAATTGTAAGTGTATCACTGAATTAATTTACTTTAAGATGAACAGTAATTTATTCAATAATGATTTTAAGAGAGAATCTGTTATGAAATAGGTAAGAGAGTATTTGAATCTAAGCTTTTATTTGGATTGCAAATGGAGTGAAAAGGGGGAAAACAATATGAGAAAGAAAGGAAGAAAAGTATAATTACTTCAATGGAAGAAAAAAATACAAAGTGAAGAAAAATAAATAGAAATATTAAAGTTTATTTAACTGATGTAATAAAATAATTAAAAATAACTTCATTAAAAAAATAATTTTAAAATAATAATATATTAAAATAAATAACTTTAAAGTTATTAAAATTTAAGTAGATTAACTTTATTTTATTTATTATTTTAATTATTTCTCTAAGAATATAATTATAAATAAAATATTAACTTATATAATTATATAAATAAAATATTAACTTATATAAATAAAATATTAACTTATATAATTACTGTTTTTGGTCGGAATTTGGATTTTGTAGAAACCAAATTCTCATAGTCGATTTTGGTTTTTGTTTTCTTTCAAAAACCATGAATATAAAATATAAATAGATTCATAATTATTAAAAACACAATTGAAATATATTTTTTTAGACATAATATTATAACAAATATTTCAATTAAAATATAAATAAATTTAATGATTATTTAAAAATAACTTAAATATATGCAGTCAAATATATTAAATATTACAATTAAAATATAAATAAATGTAATACTTATGTTAAAAAGAATTAAATATATTTATTTAAATACATTATTTTTTATCACATAAAATTTATTAGAAAGAATAGAAAAGAAGAGAAGAAAAGAAGACTGAGGTATAGATCAAACCCGTGTGAAATATAATAAATTTTTATAATTGACATGTAAAAACAATGTAATAATTATTTCAGAAAATAATTAATTAATTAAGTGATGAATTAAAATGTTTAATATTCAACTATAATAAAAAACAGAGACAATGAAACTGATATCTAAGATTTTTTGAAATAATAAATATAAACAAGAAAAATTTTGTAAATAAATTAAGTAATTAAAATTTAAAAAATGTAAATGATATTAAAAAAATTGTAAAGAATAAAAATTGTGCCTCATAAAGTAGTGACAGAATTGATTAAGTAATAGTTTTTTTTTTTTTGTAAAATTATATTTGTAACATATGGAAAATGTGAATAAATAAAATTTGCGTTTAATAAATATGATGCAAGAGATTAGAAGATTTATTGTTATTTCTAGAAAACTTGTAAACGTAAAATCATTTATAAGTTTTATAGTTTTATGTTTAATTAAAATTAATAATGTATAATATTTAAATAGAATTAAATAAAATAAAAAATTAAAGCAAAAAAAAATATAAATTTGTATTTAAATTAAAACCATATGCATAAGTAAATGTTTATTAATTTTTGGATGTTAGTGACATTTAAAAAATACAACATAATTATCGATGGCTAAGATAAATTCTAATTAAAATAGTAGATTTATTAACAATTATAGTTTAAGAAGGCTAAGATGAAATGTTCTATGTATGTAAAAGTATGTTTATCATTGGTCATTAATCTTGGTGTCTAAGTTTCCTAAACATATTATTATAGACTTTATTCACTTCATCCAACTCGTACATATGATTAATGTACTTGTTAGAATCATGATGGACATGTTTGCATGTAACAAGTATATGAGAACATGGTACATGAAGCTTTTGGAATTCCTATAATTACACTACCATTAGTCTAATCTCACAACAAATTTTCCAACTATTAAAACCTCGGGTTGATCATCTCCTCAACCAAGAATCTTGCACTACTTCTATCAAATTTAAGCATAATGTGAGTGTTTTATTTTGAATAAGTCTCTTTTGATGTCTATGATGCAACTTTGGAATAAACATAACCAACATTAAATATTCCAGTCACTTTGCTCCATCTTGTGTGAAAAAATTGTTACACTTGGTATAATTAGCAATGACTATGGAAAGTATCAAAAGATTCCTTATTTTTTAGGACTGAATTGATGGATTCAATTAAGTTGGTCATTAAGTAACCTCATTGTCTACCTTCATCCCAGGCAAGTATCTATTTATTTTGAGTAATTTCGTCAATCAAATTTGCTACTTCTAGATTGACTTTTTTTATTATGTTGTAAAAAGAGTTTACACGAAGCTCATTCTTTGTGTAGGCTACATATATAATGAAACATGTTAAGTAAGAAAGTGGTACATTTAAATATTAAACTTTGTTTTGAAAAAAAAGTACTTATCCATATTTACAAATTCTTTCTTAAGTGTTGCATTCTTAAACCACCTCATGAAATTTTATATAATATATTGAATGTAATACACAAGCATAGAGTTATCTTCACTCCATCCACTCCATTCTCTTGTGTACACTCTATAAATAGAGTTGTGACAATCTAAAATTAAGCACAACACATCCTAAATGTGATGCACATTCTTATGTTTTTCAGGAAAAGAAACCAAACACAGTTGTCTCACCTTCAACCATAGAAAAGACAATCGGGAGTGTGTTGTTCCTCTCCTCTCTTATTTGTCATAAAGAAATGTGTCATCAACTTATACAAGTGGTATGCAAAACTGAAATCCATCAATGCACGACTTAAAGGTCCAAAACAATCTTTTAAATAGACTTTGTCCTGTACAAACCCCTTGCCATAATATGTTGGTTGTGACTTGAAATTAGGAACAAAGTCTGACATAACTTGCTATAGATTGGAAAATTTGTGGTATTGATTATTTCTAATTATCATATACATTCTCAAAAACTTGCTACTTTTCCAAAGAACTTGATATGTCCAATTATGGTTGCAATTGGTGTTAATGGGTCAACATCCACAATTTTTCGAATGCTTTGTGAAATTATGTCACCCCAACCTATTATGATTCTTTAAAAATAAAGGGGTTGCATATGTGTGGACTCCTTCAAACTCGGGTCTACCAATATGGCTCCCTTATACGCAAGATGATCTGACACTTCCAATTGCGATGTTGATGAACACATTACACTCTTAATCTTGTCTGGTTGGAACGTGTGATTGTGAAAGTATAGTGTTTCATTATACGAAACTTGTTGAGTGTGTCTAATAATTATTCTCTATTGTGGAATCACACTCTTAAGTGGAATCATACAAGGTTTTGAGTGCATATTCCATAGTCTTGTATTCAAACACATGCCTAAACTCAACATGTTGTTTTTAATTAGGGGTGGTGTATGTTTGAAAGTGTTGGTGAAGGATGTAAGATTGTGATAAATGATGACGAGGTTGATGTTGTTGTGTGAATATGTTTGTGTGCTCATTATTGTGACGTCTTTTCATATTATTAACATCTTAGAAGAATAATTTAATAGCCGACAAACGAGGTTTAATTGTAAGGAAAAAGAAATTTAGTCTTGAGTGGTGAAATGTAGTGCTCCGTCTGTTAAGTTGTAGAAGCTAATTATGGTTGAGTTTTAGAATTTTACACAAGTAATAAGTCTAGTTTTAGATGAGGAACCTACCTTATTCTATCAGACGATATGGAGAAAACCCATGAATCTGACAAGGTAAGAACATGAAATGTTGAAGGTTTCATAGTCAGGTTGAAAATTGAGTAATGATAAGAGAATACTTAAGATGACGATGGAAAATAGAACAATCGGTAACGATTCAAAGAAAAATGTTTGCCAACGTTATTTTGCTAGATCATCCATTAAGTTATTCATAAGGTTTTCATTCTTAGTTCATCAAGAATAATTATCCTAATATTTATTTAGGTATATTTTCTTCCACTAAAATTCTAATACAAGTGATTTTTCCTTAGGTCTAACAATATAACTTATTTCATCTATGGACGATACATCAAGTAACAACTTAAACTCCCCATTCAATGATTAAAATCATATTACCTACCAATATTTAAGCTTTGAGTAGTCTTCTATATAATTAACCATCTTATTAATGATAAGTCTAATTATATATAAGAATGCTAGTGTTTTAAACTGTATGATAAATACCTCATTTTACTTATACTCGTGAAAAAGTCTTCTAGATAATTACACAACTAAATATATAATATTTGAATATTTGTCTTACATCTACATAATTACATTTTTCACATATCACATATGTACACATTTATACTTCGTATTCTTGGAACTACCAAACAAAGGGAGGCAGTAAATTCAGCAAGGGGTTATGGTAGATGATTGGTGGTAATGCAAAGGTTACCACCATTGATACATCCAAGGTTAAAGGTAGTACAACTCCATTTGTGAAATACATAATACAATGTTCAGTTTCCCAAAAAGTTATTGAATTTTTCTACCACATTTATGCTCCAATCATTCCCATAAAAGAAAGTAGAGATGTCTGCCTAAAAGAAGTTATGACTGTTAGGATTAGTCATGGCTCTAATTGGGTTAAGATGTGTTTAGAGAAAAAATAAGCACGGAAATGAGATATACATACCTTAAGAACAAATTTTCAGTAAAAATCAATTGAGTTATAATGTATGAAACCAAAATTTTTCTCTTTAAAGAGGAAAAGTAATATCTTGAGTTCACATATTATGATTGTTATTTAAGATTTATAACAAGAATACCTTCTTAAGTGTATTTATTATTAAGTTATTTATATAATGCATTTAAGATGTTTGTTTGCATATTATCATTAATGATATTAAATTAAGTAAGAAATATCACAATAAATATTAGAATAAAAAACTATAATAACTAGTTGGATGTAGGAAATTCCCAATCTTCTAAATATGTGTGGTTGAAATGAAAAGATGGTAGGATAGTTTGTGGCTATGAGAATTGTGTTTGTTGTTGGTGCTATTGTGAAAATTAAGAAAATTAAGGGTAAGGAATTTTAAAATGACCTTTTTCACAGGTTGGGTCTGGACCGGTAATAATCAAGTCTCTTCATTAATTCCTTAAACACGATTGGTCAAACCCGTAAATTCTCTATAATAATTACAAATGAATCTAGATATAGTGAACAATCTATGATTGGAATGGAATGCTCTTGGCCATCCTGTTGAACCAAGGGATAGCATATACTTTCATATGAACTGTAACAATAATAAGACGTAACAATTGCTCTGCTTTAAAAATTCATTCTAGTACATTCAACCAGGGGAAATTCCAGTTTGACATGACGAAGCTCAGACGATTATTGAGGAGTTAAGACGCAATGGCTATGTGCAGTGACATAACTCCAACTTCAAGAGTCTCAAAACGATTAGAGTACTCAATGTGTCATGATTCCTCAATTTTAAAATATGCTTGACATCAAAAAAAGTTCCTTCCATGAGTGAGAAAAATGAAAGGTTGTGAAGTCAAATAAGAATCTAAGAATGATATGAATAAGGTGAATTAAGCTCTGAATGTATTATGACGTCGGTGGGTTCATTAATACTAAAAGAAGAATGTTGATATCTAGCTATAGCATCTACAAGAAACAAAATTTGTGTACCACAACCCACGTCTCCCTCTTCACTAAGATTCTAGACAACAAATTGTTACATCACAAAATGTCACACTTTTATCATTTTGATGTATTTTTTCATATTAATATACGAAAATATTTATTTATTAAAATGGACAAATCCTATTAGCTAGATAGACATAATTTGAAATTGATTGAACAAAAGTATACGTTAGCGATTTCAATTAAAGATATTAATTAAAATTGTTTATGTCTGTAATTATTTTTTAATTATTTAGCATTATGTTTGTTAAGCTTTAACAATTAACAAAATAATAATAATAATAATAATAATAATAATTACATAATAATAATTAACAAAACATTTTTTTAATTATTTGGCACTATGTTTGTTATTTTAACAATTAACAAAAAAAATTAATAATAATAATAATTACATAATAATAATAATTAACAAAACTGTAAAAAAAATTAAGACATATAAATTTAATTTAAATTAAAACAAAACAAAATAATAATAATAATAATAATAATAATAATAATAAGATTTCATATGAATTTAATTTAAATAATAAGAAGAATTATTTTAATTAAATTCATACAAATTAAATTAAAATAATAAAAATAATAACGTTTAGGGATAATAATGATATAATAATTATTTTCTAAGAAATAATAATAATAATAATATTTTGACAAATTTAATTAAAATAATAATAATAATAATGATTGTTATAATAATAATAATATAATAACTTTTATAAATAAAATATAATATTTAATAATATAATATTAAATATTTAATGAAGGATTCAATAATTATTATTATTATTTAAATTAAATTTATATGAATTTAATTAAAATTATTATTATTTTTATTATTATCATTTTGTTATTTTGTTTTAATTTAAAATAAATTTGTATGTCTTAATATTTATATTATAATTTTGTTAATTATTATGTAATTATTATTATTATTATTATTATTTATTTATTTTAATTGTTAAACGTAACAAATATAATATTAAATAATTAAAAAAAGAGAAATAATTTTAGTTAATATTTTTAATTAAAATTATCAGCATGTCTTTTGTTTTTACCAACTGAAATCATATTTATTTAGTTGACAAAATTGGCTTATTTTGATAAAAAAATAATTTTTTACCTATTTTAAAGATTAATATAAAAAATATACCAACATGAAAAGAAAAAAAAGTCACAAAATGTCAGATAAGGGAATTGCTCCTTCCCACTTGAACTTTTGCATTTGTCCACACCCACAAGATTACTTGACACGTGGCCATAGCTCATTTATTCAATGGTCCGATGTTTTTTTTTTTTTTTTTTTTTTTCTATTACAGCCAGTTTCGTGAAAAATTTGTGCACAACACACCTTTGGAAACGAAGAGCATCTATATGGAAAGAAAATGTGAATCATGATTTGACTTTTCAGATTAATTTTCCAAAAACGTGACCCATTTCACTGACTTTATGTAGAGAAGAGAATGCAAAGTAATTACTACAAGCCTCAAAAGAAAACATGACGGGTTCAGAAAAGAAGCATTTTGTTCTGGTGCATGGGGCTTGCCATGGAGCTTGGTGTTGGTACAAGCTCAAGCCACGCTTGGAATCTGCAGGCCACAAGGTCACAGCTCTGGACCTTGCGGCCTCTGGCATCAACCTGCAGAAAATTGAAGATGTTCATACTTTCTCACACTATTCTGAGCCTTTGCTGCAGCTATTGGCAACAATTCCCCCAAATGAAAAGGTGATTCTAGTGGGTCATAGTCTTGGGGGACTCAACATAGCACTTGCCATGGACAAATTCCCAGAAAAAGTTGAGGTTGGTGTTTTCTTAACAGCTTTTGTTCCAGACATTGAACACCAACCATCTTATGTTCTGGAAAAGGTACGCTTACTTCATATTACTAGTGCAAATTTTAAACTATTTTCTTACACTCAGGAAAGTGAAACGGCTGCCCAGTTAATCCAAACAATGGAACTAATTGATACATGCCCAGGAGGGGCAAAAGTCAACAGATTCAATAATATACGTGAATCAATTTTCTTTAAACAGAAAAAGCTAAACTTACTTCATCTGTACATCAATTTCTCTATTTACATCATCCTTGTACACCTAATAAATGGTATTTTCTTTACAATCATATTTTAGATACTAAATTTTTTTATTGATCCCTCTTCCCAGTCACTATTTTTCTCTCTCCATAAACTTCATTGCTCTTGTAAAAATGTCTCAAATAAATCCAATTTTCGGACATCTCAAGTATACAGTTTCCGTTTACGATGTACAGATAAATAGTACGAGACCGATTATATGACTTGTCGTTGACTTTTCATCATAGAGAACAAGCATAGAGAGAACCTATAGGGTATGGGAGTACCTATAGAATGTAAAAAAATAGTAGAATGTGAACACTCCTGCCAATATCATCATTAACAAGTGAAAACACTTTTCATCCTCATTTACCTTTATTCTTATATTTCAAATATTATTACAATTTATTTATTGTACGTTCAAGTTTCTTTTCTTTTTGCTTTCAATTACAATATTAATATTACAAATGATTGTGTAATTAATTAGTACAATGAGAGGACTCCGTCGGCGGGATGGCTAGACACTGAATTTTCCCCATGTGGAAGCAAAACATCGATGCTCTTTGGACCCAAGTTCTTCTCTGAGAAGCTCTATCAGCTCACCTCAACCGAGGTAACTACATGTTAAAGAGCAACATCAAAGATCGTTGTTTTTATTCAAGTGTTTGAAAGGTTTTGAATAAAAACAAATTGACGAGTTTTGGATCTTGCAGGATCTTGAATTGGGCAAGAGTTTAGCAAGGCGATCGTCACTGTTCATGGAAGACTTGTCAAAGCAAAAGAAGTTCTCGAAAGAGCGATATGGGTCAGTTCCACGTGCCTTTATTATTTGCAATGAAGACCTTGGAATCCCTTTGGAATTTCAACGCTGGATGATCCAAAATGCTGTCTTAGATGACATTATAGAGATCAAAGGCTCAGATCACATGCCCATGCTTTCCATGCCACAAGAACTGTTCGATTCTCTCCACCAGATAGCGACTAAATAAATAAGTTCATGAGCATGCTTTAATTACTCTTGTTTGTTTTCAATTTCACTTGTGTTAGAATTATAAGAATATCTGGATAAGTCAACAACTTCTGTGTCTTTTCCAATACTTATATAAAGTTGTCTTAGTTTTGTGAAAATTTATGTTGCTTTTTATTCTAATTGATCTGCATTTCAAGGTCTTCTTTATACATAGATTAAGAGTAATATATATTATTGAAATAATATATTATATTTATTCCAATGTTCATTAATTATTGAAAGATAAATAAAATAATAATTAATAATACAATATAAATTGGGAATATAAATTATTTTGAGACAAATTACAAAATTTAAAAGGGTAGCGAAGACAACATATTGAATAAATATTTACTCCATTTCACAATTAATGAATTTATCTAAATTCATAGTTGAGTGCGTTGAAGGGTAAGTGACTTTTTAAGTAAAAAATCGATCATCCCGACAAAACTTGATAAAAAAAAAAAAATTAATATAACCATAATTTTATCCATAAAAATACGGATACAAAAGATTTTATAACACGTGTAATTTTATTCACATAAAAGATACAAGTTTAAAGATAAAAAGTAAATTCCACCTGAAAAAATTATAGAACATTTAAATTTGTAGTGCATTATTAGTAGCATTTTGCTTCAAGTAAAGAGGCAGATAACAAATTGCGTAAACAATTTCAAAATGAACAGTAACAAAAAATAATATTTGTAAAATTATATTATAATTGGATATAATTAACTAACCATATACATTCACAATTATAAAATCTGTCTTTAACTTTTTTTTTTTTTTGGTTTCTATATTTTGTTTCTCTGCTTGCCTATTTAATAGGTTCATAGCTTTTCTGTAAGGTGTACTTGGCGAATAAAAAATTCATTTTGTTTTGTTTCTATTCCTTATACGTGTTTTATTTTCTCCGGTTCTTTTCTCTTGCTTTTATGTTTTATGCTATTGTCTTTCTTTTGCTTGTATGCACAGTATATGTTCAGGTTTTTCATTTCTGTTCTTGAAAAGTGGCAGAGAACAGTGTCTTCGGCCCTCACATATTATGGAAAATTTCCAATATTAACAAAAAAATAAAATTTAACAAGACAATATAAATATATTTTAGAACTAAATACACTAATAATTTGATATAAAAACCTTAAGAGAAACTGAAAAAATTTTAAAACTGATTTAACTAAATCATTTTGTTGTGGGCAATAATCTTTCTCCTTGTGACGGACCCATACGCGATCAGCTGACTTTTTCATTATAATTTTGTTCCTTTATATTCATTTGAAAAGCTTGTTTTCTTTTTCAAAACAAAAAACGAATATTTTTTACGTAATCTATATTGTTGTAGCTACGAGGGTAGGAGATCCTATACTAGATTCCATGTTTGTCCTTTTTCTGTTTCAAATTCTTATATTTAGGATTGGTTCTCTTAAAATTTGGAATTAGATTTCCTTGACAGCGAGTTCAAAATCTCTAATTTTCTCTATTATTTAATTCAGCTATTTAATATGAATCTTGATAAATGATTTACTAGAATGAAGATTCTTTTATTCTTGTGATTAAGAACGGCTTTACGAAGATCTTATTGCGAACATAAAGTATTTTCACAAAAAACTTGAACGATTTTGGACAAGTTATTAAGAAAGTGAACTTTTGTGATTTACAAAGTAAATTGTATATTCCAATAAGAAAATAACTCTACATCGAGTAATACAAATTTTTAAGTAATAATTGAAACTAGATTCCAAAGAATATGCTATAATAAATTTTTACAATCTTCACTTTTAGAAAAAAAGACACCAATAATAATACAATTATAAAATTTGATTGGATGATAGTATAACGGTGATATTTAAAAAAAACTAATATTTTTAAACTTTTTTTATATGATTTATCAATAATAATTTATTTAAAATATATTCATATTATATTCTAGATGTATCTATACTTCGAACTACTGCTTTGGAGTCTAATAAATTAAAAATGGGATAACATGAAAGCAAAGTAAGATTTTCTTCTCTATCTCAATGAAAGGTCATGATTATGTGATGCACCATCCCACCTCTCACAGCAAGGTTATTATTCCCTTCCACACAGCATAATATATATTAGATTAAATATGCAAATTAAGAATTATTTTTTTTTAATCCAAGTTGGAAATCAGTATTTGTGCATTAAAACATTTCAACAATTTTTCTTCCTTATTTTTGTTGGTTTTTCTTTTAAGATCAATAACAGTTTATCCTAGGCCCCACTTAAACTATATATTACTCCATTATACAAGAAGTTAAGTCTTGATTTAAACAACCACTGACTCCTTTAATCTCCATAATTGTCCACTATGAGCAGCCATCAACGTAACAATGGGTTCACTCAAATGAATAAAATGAAAATGGATTTGCCAATGGATCATCTCTTGATAAAACCTGAAGAACCAAAATCTAGATTGAATGTAGCAGTTATGTCTATTGCCGACACAGGTCGGTTGTTCAACAACTGGATATGAGAAATTCCATCTGCAAAAGCAAGAGAAAAGAAAAAAAAAAAAAAAAAAAAAAAAAAAACTCGCAAATCAAAGATATCCATCTCACATCAATTAAAACTTGTCCATCTTTGACTATACTTAACCATAAATCCAAAAATAGCCTTCCACGCGACCAGATTTCACAACTAAAATCTAATACAAACTTAAAATTAATTTATATGCACTCCCTGTGCTATAAACTAAATGCAAAATTTATATATTACAAACAAACCCTTCAAATGAAAAGGAACAATAAAAAGGTATATGTAACACATACAATATAATTTTATTGAATTGAGACAGCTATTATATAACCTTCAAAAACATATAACAACAAATATCCTTCTATCTTCTAATTTATAACCACATTAATAATTACTTGTTATCTTCATTGTAAAAGTGTCTTTATCTCTCTCCTTAAACTCATTATAACTGCAACACACACACACATATCCCTTGTTATGATATACATGTTCCCTACCTAGCGATTAGTCAGTCAATTTTCAAATTTTGGTTGTTATATCACAAGTAAAGAATAAGGGTCTTTTATTCTCTTCTTTTTGTATTACACATAACACATCTTCCATTAGTTAATATCCCTCTGTTGCATAACTTGTCATAAGTTGCTAATATATCCTTCAAAACTGTCCAAGCACAAATCTAGGCAGATGATAGTGTTTTGGTTTTCCAGAATATTTTATACACCTCCTCCTCATTATCACTCATTTCGTTTCTTAGGTACTTGTAAGTCAACCTAACTTTTATATTGTAAGTTATTCTCTCCTCTCCAACCCCACTCATCCACCTTATGTTTTCTCATTACGCATCCCTGAATCAATTGTAAAAACTCGTCTAACATTAACTCCTCCCAAAAAATCATTGTTTTCTTCAGCTGAAGTTCCACTCCCATACTTTTCCTAGAAGATTTTCTTTATGGTTTGAGTTAGCATGGATTCTAGGATATTTTTCCTTTGGAGGTTTATCTCCTAACAATGTATCCTTCCAAAATTAAATTTTATCTCCTATGCCTATGATCTATTTAATGTTTTCATTGAATCGTATGTCATTCTCTCCCTTACCACCTACACTTCTATGTTTCTCCACCATATAGAGTCACTTGCACTATCATTGTTATTGCTCAAACTCCTCTTTAACCCATATTTTGATTGTAATATATCCTTCTAGAGACCTTGTTCTTCCCTCCTTAACTTCCACTTTCATTTTCTTAATAAGTCCTTATTAAAATTATACAACTCCTTTATACCTAATCCACCCCTTGCTCTTATACATTGTTTTCCATTTTATCTATACTATTTTTTTCTGTCATCCTCCAATCCTAAAAAGTTGTCTTTGAAATGTAATAATTTCTTTCAAAACTTTGAGATACTTTAAAAATAAATATGTCAAAAAGCGACATTACTGATAGACCAGAGTTCATTAGACAAACCCTACCAGTTAAAGAGACATTTTACCTTTCCAAAATGATAAATGTTGTTTTAGTAATAAACTAAATTTTCAATAAAATAAAACAGTTCTAAGAATTCAAAAATTATTTTTTTAAGTAGGTAATGATATACATACAATTTTTTTTTTTATAAATATCTAATTTACATCTTTTATTTTTCCCAATCTTTCTCTTCTGCCACATAATATACCTTATAATTAAACTTTTTTCTCTCTCTCTCTCTCTCTCTCTTTAGGTATAGAGGTTTTATGAAACATTTTTCTTTCTTTCAATTGCAAAGAGATAAGAGTTGAAAATGTATGTATGAGAAATAATTAAAAAAATAAGTTGGTCAAAAGAACCTGCATCAAGAAATAAGCATTCCCCAACCTTCTCCTCCACGGGATTATGAATTACATCTTTTATTTTTCCCAATCTTTCTCTTCTGCCACATAATATACCTTATAATTAAACTTTTTTTTCTCTCTCTCTCTTTAGGTATAGAGGTTTTATGAAACATTTTTCTTTCTTTCAATTGCAAAGAGATAAGAGTTGAAAATGTATCTATGAGAAATTTAAAAAAATAAGTTGGTCAAAAGAACCTGCATCAAGAAATAAGCATTCCCGAACCTTCTCCTCCACGGGATTATGAATAATCTTTTATTAATTACAAGAATTGTCTTAGAAAGAACTCGAGGCACGAGTAAAATATCTTAGAAAAGAAGAGAAACTGAAAACTATTTGAATCTTAAGTTTATTGAGATAGTATTATTAGGTCAATTATCATATTTGAATAGAGAAATCAAACTAACAATAAGGGATTATTTAATATATTAACGGTCATTAAAAACCTTCAATTAACCATGGGACCAACTTTAACTCTTCATATTCATTGTAAACTACACAAAGCATGGAATTGAACTGAATAAATCATGGAAACATTAATTAACTGCCAAACTTTTAAGACTATTGGTCCCTTAACTTAAATAGCTATCTTAGAATTATTTTATTTCAATCAAGGATTTCCTTTGTGGGCCATAATTATTTATGTTCCACTTGAATATTCGTTAATATACATACCTACACACGGCTATGTAATTAATTTTTTTTTTTCAAATATCTTTCAACTTTATTGTATAGAAATTAATTCATCTCTCCATATTATAAAATCCAAAATGTCAGCCCAGAAATTATTTTGCTAAACAGATATGTTTACTGCCATTACTATTACCAATCCTTGGGGTTAATTTTTCTATTTATGTTATCCCGTTGATTTTTGCTAAAGTATGAGAAAATCAAAACAGAAACAGCCTCACCTTTTTTAAAATTTAATTTATTAATATAAATTTAAATTATTCGTATACTAAATTATTAATTAAATTTTAACTAGTACAAATATAAAAGAATACTAGTACAAAAAATGAAAAATATATATATATATATATATATATATATATATATATATATATATATATATATATATATATATATAACTTTCGAATCCAACAAAGTTCAAACAAGATGGGTTAAATTAATTACCATGTGGAATGGTAAGTAATAAATGCCAAACTTTTAAGACTTTTGCTTCATTAACTTAAACAACTTAAAGAATATTCATTATAAGATTTTAGTTAAAATATATGACGAAATATATAATTAATTTAGCCTAACTTATTAAATGATAATTGAAAATGAAAAGATTAATTATATATAATTCAATTTTATAATACTATAATTTATTTAGTAATAGATTTTTCATATAAATAGATTCATTTAAAAATGAGTACATTTAATATACAAACACTATCATTATATTTAAAAGATATATAGTATAATATATAATAATATCATTATATGTGAAAGACAAAACATGATATCGCTTATGACAGAGTACGAAAAATAGTTTCTTAATAACAAAATTATATAGAAGGAGCTCAAGTAATCTAGTAAATGTACAAAAATTAAATAAGTGAAAATAAAAAAAAAGTAATTTATAAGTTTAATTGAAGTAATTTATGATAATAAATTAAAAAGTACTAAAATTAACTCATACGTAATAACTCATCCATATATCTGTTGGGTAATAAAGTAACAATATTAAAATTCATCTAAAATAAAAGATGAAACAAAAAAATAATAATAATGATAATAATAAAATTTTACTAAATAAAGGAAAATTAATACTATTCTCTTTAACTTCAAGAAAAAAAAAATAACAACATTCTTTTGGAAATAGAAAAAAAATAAATAAAAGAAAAATTTAAAAAAAAAAAACTATTTTTCATTTCTTAATTGTTCTTTCAAACACTAAAATAAAAGAAAAGAAATTGATTTTGGTGTATTTAAAATATTGTATCCCTTTAATAATAAAAAAAAGTAATCACTAAAACAAATATTTTCAACGTGGGACTTTTTTTTTTTTAGAAATTGAATCCAAGTTATTGCAAAGGTTTAAATTTCTTTGGATGCTTGATGATGAGGAGGTAGGTGACTACGTCTACAACTTAACAAGAAAAGAAAATAAGTAGTAAGTGAATGAGATTATTTTGAAGTTTATTTCTGACTAAATGTCAATCTAACTTCAATATATTTTGTAGGTTCATGAAATGTAGAATGTTTTGCTATGTGTACATTTGTCCTATAATTACAAAAAGAATAGAAGTTAAGATAATAGAAATTAAGATATTTAAGTGAGTGTATAAATAATATAACCATCCATTGAAATTCACTTGTGACTGAGACTAAAGCTCTATATAAGAAGATTTAGGGATAATTTTTCTTCTTCTTAGACTTGAAAAAAACCAATGCATCCCAAAAAAATACAATATACTGTGATAGAACTCCTACTATCAAGACAATAGTCCCAATCAAAATCTAAAAAAGCTTCAATTCTAACATTGGTTTGTGAAGAGACAAATTGGCCAATATATGGAGATCCCTTAAAATATCTAAAAATATGATATGCAACTTGTATGTGAGGCTGTCTTGGTTGAAAAACATGTTGACTTAATTGTTGGACAACGAAAAAAATGTTTACATAAGTATTAATTAAATAAAAAAAATGTCCTATAAGTCTTTGATACTCAAAGGGGTTATCTAACCGTCACATCTATAATTACAAAAAATTTCTCAAATTACTTTTAGATTATTACTTACAGATAAAAATATGTAGGTTAATTTAGCATTACCTACAAATTTCACTTACGAATCTATTTTCTACAGAAAAATCTACAAGAAATTACCTATGAATTTTATGAAGTTTTCCTACTTGAGAGAAGGTTCTAGAATAATCTAAACCTTTTGTTTGTATATACCCTTAAGTAACCAATTATGTCTTAAATCTTTCAATTCAAACTCATGCGTAATCTTGTAAACTCATTATATATAGTTATAGTCAGGTTCTTTCGTAGAAGAAGATTTATCAAGAGCCAACTTTGATTTTGCTCAAGATCAACTAACTCCTTATTCATGTCTTCTTTCCAACAATCATACTTAGATGTCTCACTAAAAGACGTGGACTCATTTTAAGATAAAATGCTAGAACATAAATTAGTGTATGATTGAAAATAATTAGTAAGAGACAAATAATTTTGCATAGAATATTTAATACCTAAAGATTGATGAGCAGTTATGAAAATCCTTCAAGTACTTATATCTTTTCCTATATGATTCAAAATATATTCATTGCTCAAATTTGTTGGGCATAAATGTGTCTAATATTTTTCTCAAATCAAATATTGGTGTGGTTATTATTTGTTGGGCAAAATATTTATACACAGGGTAGCCTCTAGAAATAAAAAAAAAAATCATAAAGGTGTGTGATAAATATCCAAATGTGAGTCTAAATCCCACATTGAGTAGAAATAAGAAAGTTAAGCAACATATAAGAAAGAAGATCCACAAACCTAATACCTTAAGGTTTTGGGTTAAAGGTTGTGTCATTTCTTTGTGTGTTGGGCTCTTCTCATTCTTGTTTGTCTCCCCGTTGTCCCCGCCTCGACAGTGTGTTCCACATATTTAAGAGAAGCACTTGATGTGTCTTGATCAAATGGTAAAAGGGAAACATATTTAAGAACAAAAACAAGGACCGAATTTAATGATCTTCAACTTCAATTCATTGGACTAAACTCTAGATGTTAGAATATTTGAGTATTAGAGAATATCAAATGTATTTATTTAGAATAATTTATATATTTAGTTTTTTAAATTTTTATATTAAGTGAGCTATTATAAACAAAAAAAAAAAACAGAATATTCAAGAATAACCTTATTCCATATTATCATATTTTTTGTTCTTTTTTGTTTATAGTTATCATATCCTTGTCTAACCAGTCATAACTCTCGATATTATTGTGAGACTAGATTCCTTGACAATGAAGAAAACATATAATCAATCGATTCGTATGTTTTTAGAAACCCATTTTCAAGACAGAATTTTGAAAAAGATTTTGAAAAGCAAATACTAAAACCGAGCATCATCTAACATGATTTTCATACTACTGTTATTCAATTCCATAATCAAGTTCATTTTGAAGAACAAAAATGAGATTTTGTGAAAGGTAAAAGAAAAATAAAATGCTAGAAAAAGAAGAAGAAGTCGACTAAATTGCATAGAACTCCAACCGCCAGAAAGATAGAAAAAAAAAAATTGTAAAACTGAAATGTAACTCCAACTACTATGGCATACAATGATCTTCTATCTAAGGTTGTGTCTTATTTGTTACTTCTACTCTATTTATAGAGTTTCTAATCTTTACAAAACGAATAGGTTTTCAATCAAGCCTAAAAAAATTTGTTCTAAAAGCTAACAAAACTAACTTCAACTTCTTCTTTTAAGCATCGTGTTGACCATCTAATGCAGGTTGACTAGGAACTGTAAACCGTCTAGTGCCGGTATTCCTTAGATTTTTGCCTTTTAACTCGGCATTTCTAATCTTCATGTCATCAATATCTTCATTCACGCTTCTAAGGTCAAAGTCCAATTCAAAAAAGCTCCTACAATCAATCAAAATACTAATTAGACAGTTCAAATAAAATATAAGCAGTACAATGCATTTTTTATGATGTTTTTGTAAAAACTATAATATTCTAAACAAAATACAAATATGCTCTAATAATAGAAAATACGAACAAAACAAACCCTAAAGAAATTCAATTAGCCTAGAAAATTACAACAAAAACAAGGGATATCACCCAACTACAATGCCATAATTTTTCTTTTTAAGGATCGATACTTGCTTTAATTCTATTACCATGTAAAGAAAAAAAAAAGTCACCTTACAATTTGTCTTTTACTTCTTTCCATAAAACTTGTTCTAAGAAAACAATAAATAATGAAGCTTTTAGCTGATATAAGTTTTTCACCCTATCAACAATACTAATCAGTCTCCACAAATTTTACTAAAAGATAAAATAGTTGAATAATGAAAAAGAGTAACATAGTCCATTATTTTTGTCATTCTTGAGATAGAAATAAGATTGACATAGAAGGAAATAATGCATAACACATTATTCAATTCAAGAAACTAAATCTACAAGATTGACATGTATTTTGTTACTACTTTAGAAGCACTTGAATTTTAGAAATACTTGTGATTGAAGAGAAAGAATCTTTGTTAAAGTAGATATTATTGATAACTCCTATGTCTAATACTCAAGGGTTATGATTTTTATCTAAATTCACATGATTAGTGAAACTATGATATGAGTTGCTAAATGGTTGGAAATACGTTGAGATAAATTAATTTGGGATGGTTGAAGAAAAGCCACAAGTTTGGTGATATTGCTCATGAATTAATCGTTGCCTAGTATCTATTGTATCATCTTTATAAAAATTGCATCTTCTTAAGATTAGATTTCTTTGAAAGTAAAACAAATTGAGAAACAAGAACTATTTAAGGTTTTCGTTAGGGTAAATGTAGTATATGTTGATTCGATCATTCAAATGCTTCATTTGAGTGACTAAAGTTATTAAGGTCATATTAACATGAGAAAATAATTGCATATGCATGTATGAACTAGAGGTTTTTAAATAGAGCTTGATATCATATTAATAATCATATTAATAATTCATCACTCACAGAAAATACAAAAATAATAACAAGAAAAATGTTGGATTTCTTCAACAATAACAAGAATAATACAAAAACGATATGGAAGAAAGCAATTGTAATATATCTAAAGCTTTTATGCATAAAATACATTCTTAATGCAACATATCAAACATATACATACAGTTCTTTGTATATAGAACTAAGGAAACATAATAAAAGAAAATTGTAAAGACCGTTAAGGTAAAACGTCATTTAATACAGGTAGTAGATGATAAATGATGTAACTAATCTTAGCATTACTAAAAAAATATCTTTTGAACTTTTTATCATATGCATGTATAGATGTCCACACCCAATGTCTTATGTGTTCTTTATATCAGATGCACATGATTAAGAGTTAATACACCACATTAAAGATAAAATAAAGATGAATAATTATTTTTCTCTTATTAATTTCTAAATAGTCAAGAGAAAAAAAATGCATTTATGTAAAAGTATTAAAAGAACATAAAATATATATTAAATTGTTGAGATTAGTACATAATCTTAGAATTCTGTAAATAACTGTTAAAAACATATAAGTAATATTATTAATTTTAAATTATTGAAATTTTGTGAAGTTATTGGAGTGACTTGGGAAACAAAATCATAATTTGCAAATAATTTAAGTGTGCGCGTGAATTAATTTATCTTAAGCTTAAAAATTATTTATTTGATAATTTTACTAAAATTGTAATTAAATAATTAATATTTTATTTTTGAATTTGTGGCAAAAGTTTCTAGATTCTTATTCATCTTAAATTTATAGAAATATTGTACTCAAATTATAGCTTTCTAAAGTGTAATCGAAAGATGGATTAAACATAAAGAGACTCTGAGGGAGAAAACTACGTTTAATCTAAAATCAGTTTAAGATGATGAGTTTGTGGATATTTTTTTTTATATATTGTTCAACTTTTTTATTTTTTATATATTGTTTAACTTTTTTATTTTTATTCAATATAAAATTTAGACTCATAATTAAATATCTAACAATCTCTCACCCAAAATATGCTGCCTTAACATACACTACTGTTTGACAAGTTTATTAATAAAGTGTAATTTACAAAATTGTTATTTCAAATAAAAAAAAAACAATGGTATTTGTAAAAAGAACAACTGTTGTAGTTATCTTAATAACCTTCGCTGACAGGACATAAACCAAACCCTTTGCCAGTCTATATATAGCGAGAAAGGAACCACGAGAAGAATACAAACATGAGTTCAGAAAAAATTGTGTTGATTTTTATATTTTGTATGAGCATGATGGGTTCAGGAGATTGTAAAGATGGCAAGCATTATGTTCTGGTGCATGGATCTTGCCATGGAGCTTGGAGTTGGTACAAACTCAAGCCACTCTTGGAATCTGCAGGCCACAAGGTCACAGTACTGGACCTTGCAGCATCTGGCATCAACATGCAGAACATTGATGATGTTAATACTTTCTCACTGTACACTCAGCCTTTGTTGCAGCTATTGGCCACAACTCCCCCTAATCAGAAGGTGATTCTAGTGGGTCATAGCTTTGGGGGACTCAACGTAGCACTTGCCATGGAGCAATTCCCAGAAAAAATTGCAGTTGGTGTTTTCCTTACAGCTTTTGTTCCAGACACTGAACACAAACCTTCTTATGTATTGGAAAAGGTATATATATGCTTTAGGGTACTTGTTAAACTTTTCATCAACATTTTCTTACTTATGCAAGTTCCATTGCTGCCTAACAGTATAACTCAGGAAACTAACTAAAATGAAAGATAAACACGTGAACTGAAAGTCCACCAAGAAAACGACTATCAATAATACCTTTTAAAAACATTTCAATCAGATTGCTGTTTTTGTTTTAAAAGAAAATATAGCATTTATGAGTTCTTATCTTTACACTCTGGCTGTAAGAAGCGTAAAGATATGTGATGTGAAATTTTCTATCTATTGTAAGTGATTATTTATCTTTAGAAAATGTTATTTTGACACTATTAATCATAATTTTTTATATTTTACAATTCTTTTTTAATAAAATATTATATTATAATAAAATAATTTTTTTTAGTTGTTAAGGCCATGTAAAATAGAGGAGCGAAAGACAGGATACAACGAGTCTTTACCTCATAATAATGATAATTTATTTAATTACATCTTTTTTTGTGATATCGATATGACAAGTCTTCTTTTTAGTTTATACTCAGCGTTTTTTTTTAGTTTATATATATATATATATATATATATATATATATATAGTTTTAATTTATTTTAATCTATCAATATATATTTTTAATATTTTTTTCAATCTCTTGAACAAAAACTATAATGGATTAAAAGTAGTATGCGTAAAAACTAAAAATAAATGTTTTTTTTAATTATAGAAACTACAAGATAAAAGTATTGTATCTACCGAGAAAATAATTTTAATTATAATTTATTATTTTAAAATACTATTTTTTACAGTATAAATTATAAAATTTTATTTCACCTTAATTTTTCTCCTCAAACATTAACACTAATTAGTTTTAAAACCTTTAAAATATGTGTTTCTCCATCTTAAAATTCTGTTAACTGTATTTAGAATTTATTTCTCTTTTGACTTAATTATAAGCTGTTTATATTAGTTAATATACTAATTATATATTTTTGAATTTTACTTAAAATAGTAAGAAGTGTAATATATAGAAAATAATATAGATGAATTATAGCCGACGACTTTCAACTTTATAACTCATCAAAGATAATTTATATGAAATTTCTTAAAATTGTAATTGTCAAATACTTCATTGACGTTACGAAAAATATACAAACGTGAAGAAAAAGAAATATGATAAAATTGTATTCATATTCACCATTATTATTGCTTTCTTTTTTTGTTTTTGAAAAGTACGGTGAGAGGACCCCTCCGTCTGCATGGTTAGACACTGAATTTGAACCAAGTGGAAACAAAACATCAATATTTTTTGGTCCCAAGTTTTTGGCCAACAAGCTCTACCAACTCTCCCCCGTTCAGGTAATTACTTGTTACGACCAATCATCGTTTTAGTTATGAAAATTTCATAAAACAAATTATATTATAAAAAAAAAAAAAAACCTTCGAAGTTTGAAGTCATGAACAAGAATCACATGATAATTGGATTTTTCAGGACCTTGAATTGGCCAAAACTTTAGTAAGACCATCATCACTCTTCGTGGAAGACTTATCAAGGCAAAAGAAGTTCTCGAAAGAGGGATATGGGTCAGTTCCACGTTTCTATATTGTTTGCACTGAGGACCTTGCAATTCCTTTGGAATTTCAAAGGTGGATGATCCAAAATGCTGTTATCAATGACGTTCTAAATATCAAAGGCGCAGATCATACGGTTATGAATAGCAAGCCTCACCAACTACTTGATTCTCTCCAGAAGATAGCAACAAAATATGCATAAATCCATCACGCAAGCTTTAATTTACTTTTACTTCTTGTCGCTTTGAATTTGACTTGTCTAATAAGATCTCGTTTGGAATCACTTCCACTAAACAAATTAATAAAAAGGATATCTCGCAACTTCTGAACTGTTTTCTTTCTTGTTTTAGATCTTCTCAATTCATGTTAACCAATAAGTGAAACTAAACAAATGAATATTTGTTGGGTAGATATTAAATAAATTCAGCTTAGTGGATCAATAAGTAAGTAGTTTTCAAGCTAGAATTGGTCCCATTTTTGTAAAAATATTGACCAAAAAAATTGACCTAAAAGATATTAATTATAAACAACTATAAGCACGCAACATATATAACTCAAAACATACAAAATTTTATGAAAATAAGTAATTTTCACGTGACAATATTTTACAACATACAGATCGTGTAGTGGATTATTACATGAGAAGATAACAATGCCGGGAAAGGGGAAATTTATTAGGACATTAAAAATAATTTTGACATGAAATAATTATTAAAATCACATTTTGAATATTTAGAAAAAAGGTTAAATAGTTACGGAAATAGAGATTGCATTCCACCAGTAATTATGTTTGGACTGATTCTCCAACCAAAATTTTACTAGTAGCTATATAGTGATAAATTATGAGATTAAATGTATTGTTGACCAAAAAATTTACACAGTGACGGAATTAGCCATCAATAATTCTAGTGACAAAATAATCTGGCGCTATTTATGCTACTATTTTCAAAAAAAAATTATACAATAATTTGTGATGGATATAGCTACTACAAGAATGTTGTGCATTGGTTACCATAAAATAACGTCATCGAAAACAGAAACATTATTAGAGTGCGCAAATAACATTGAAATAATTATACAACTTAGACTCGGCTAAGTTACCGACACTAAGAAATTTAAAGGAAAAAACAATAAAAAGCAATTTATGTTAGCGACACATAAATAGATACTAATGTTATATTTTAAATTAAATAATAATATTATAACATTGATGAAGTTAACTTAAATTGAATATAAAAGATTAATAATATAAAAAATACATAAAGATATTTGTGATTTTATGCTCGACAATAATATTTTATTAGGTCCAACATCGGGCAATATCAACGTTTTGTTGGATAATAGGTTTACCTAAGCTTAATTAGTGCTTTTTATAATGCAAGGAAAAAAAAAGTAAAACAATAAATTGCCTTAGAAATGTATAAAACTTATACATTTCCCTTACAAGCTACATTGCATTTTTCTCCCCCTTTAATGAGACAGCCTCATCTTCTCCATTTCTTACATTCAGAGTACCCTTTTCCCCTTTTGCTAGGACAAACTCTTACCTATGAATTAATTATGTCAAACCCTCTTACGAAATTTCGGAAACCCTCCATCTTTTATTGGTCAATATTGAGAATCGTAACACCTCCCAACTCCAACCAAATTGTGTACTGTTGTGAAGTTAAAATCTTAAAGTTAGAGTGTGTGCTCGTAAAGAGGCAAAATAGGTGGTGCCGTGGTTTCATTAATGTTTTTTTAAAGATGGATTTGGAAAAGTCAATTTGAGATTAAAATATATAAAATATTTATTGTTGAGAATAAACACATGTTTGATTTTTAGCAACAGCCACATGTGTTTTATGTGTTTATTAAAAGTAAAATTAATCTTAATATACAGTTAATTTTTAAAGAGTGTTTTATTCTTACTTTTGCTTTATATATTTAAATTTGCTAAATATTCTTTTAAATATTTAAAATTGTTAAATATTCTTTTAAGATTAATATTATATTAACATTAATTTTTCTCTTTTTTTCTTTACTAAACATGTATAATAATTATTAGAAACTAAATACACAGTGAATTATATCAATAGGTTTCAAACTAAATTAAAATTTAATTACCAAAACAATATTTTTTTATATTATACTAAAAATGAAATATATTAATATTTATTATACTAAACTAATTATTTATCCATATTTTATTATATTAAAATACATACAATTTTATTATATATATACATATACATATACACATCTTATATATATATATATATATATATATATATATATATATATATATATATATATATATATATATATATATATATATATATATATATATATACATATATATATATATATATATATGTATACACATATATATATATATGTATACATATAACCAACTGCGCCAATGGCTCAGTGTTAGAACAAAATGTTAGCCTCTCTAGCATAACAGCAACCTTAATTGTTTCCATTCAAATTAATATCTTAATGATCAAGTGCAATAAATGCGCAATCATGATGGTTTTCCTTGACCTAGTCAATGGAATAGATTTCAAACACAGAAAAGGTGTATTATTATCTTACATGTTATCGTGTGTTAATAATGCAGCAGGTTTAAAACATCATTTGAAGACCTAGCAGCAACTTCAAGAAAATATATATCATCTATTAATGATAGAGATGGATTTCTTGTTTTGATGTAAAAAGTGATTACTCTTTCAATTTGCTCAAACACAAAAATAAGCGCATCATGATGGTTTTCCTTGACCTAGTCATCGATAAAATTTATGCTACTTAGAAATGTATATAATCCCAGTTTCTAACTTTCTAATTTTATTGTTGCTCTAAAGATATGTTTGAAAATAATAGATACGTATATGGAGATAAAATGCTACTTAGGGATGTATATAATCCCATGGACTCTATATCTCTCAATTTCATTATTGTTCTAAGTTACGTTTGAATTAATAAATACGTATGGAGATAAAATTTATACTACTTAGGGATGTATATGATCCCACATACTCTAAATATCTCAACTTCATTATTATTCTTAAGTTGTGTTGAATTAATAGATACGTATGGAGTAGAACAAAATTACACAAGGTTCCACATTGATGATATAAAATAGAACAGTCTTTTTTTTTTATATAATTATCAACTTGTTAATCACATCAGAAGAACTGCATTCATGCAAAATGATTTTCTCCCGTCATTCTATTTACCCTAGATATTCATCAATATTATAGTCACTAAAACTGTGTACAATAATAAAACTAGATTTCAAGCTGGAGTAGATCCTGTTATGCATTTCAAATATCATCAATTTAATATAGATTTTCTACATACCTCACCTGGGAGGCCAGATTCATCTGTATCTTACGTTACATAATTCTCACCTTAAAAGTTTCAACACAGCTCGAATAAAAACAGATTTCAAACTACAAAATATACTATTAACAATAACAACAAGAACTATACCAAATACCATACACATTATAAGAATAAAACCAATAAAGACAAGTGATACATTGAAGATTCTTGCTACATTAACAATAAAAGAAAATACATATATGACTCAAATCTGCCTCTGCATTTCTGAATTTTCATCATTTCTTAACATCTAATATATCTAGGTAATAATCCTTTCAATTTCATTGAGCCAAGAAGAGCATAACCTAACTTTGAGTAACGAAATTTTCAACACAAAAATAGTTATTGAGACATTGAAAAATGAAAACTGCACATATTTTTCCCACAACACAACCTTGCAAAATAGGTCCTTCAACATCCGCGACACAAAAAAAACTAGTGCAAAATTAAGATAGAACACAGCCGTGACATTCACTATAAGCGTGAGACACTTTATTTGAAAATTCAACCATTCCATTTCAATAATAAAGTAATATGTATAAAAGGACAAACTACAAGATGTCTTTAAAGTTGAAGCACTGTTCTCCTCTATAGAAAAAAATTGAGTTTTTGCTCTTTAACCATTCCTTTCTTTATACATGAGAACAAATTTCTATTCAATGTCTTTCTCTGCTAAAGCTACACGATCACCAAAATTTCAGATTATATTCAAAATCATAAGCCATTATTGAAATATTCAACTTAAAGATCTTACAATTTAATTATAATATTAATTATATCCATTTAAATATTTAGATATCACATTACTAATATATTTTATTTTTTCATTATAATATTAATTATATCCAAACTTCCAATTATATTATGCTGTGTTCATTGGTGATATATTTATTTATTCATTATAATATTAATTATATTGAAATTGTTTCGTGTGAATTGGTAATCTTGTATTAATTTTATGTTATTCGTGTTGAAGATGTAATGTCGCTTAGAAATAAGCTTAAATTAATATATATATATATATATATATATATAAAGTGAGTATAAATCTCACTTTTTTAAATTTGTAAACATTAATTACCTTAAACATAAGTGAAACGTTAAAATAAAATTTTGAATATTTAATACTTTTAAATGTCTAACATTTTTCATCAATTTTTTTTATTTTTTATGGTTTTTTTAAAGCTAAAAATGATAAATATTAATTAATAAAATTAAGTAAAAAAAATTTAAAATTAAGAGAATTGATTTTTTGAATATATTAATTAAGTAACATATTTATTATTCATATAAATAAATAAATTTATTTTTTTATTTTAGTTTTTCATTAAATAATTTATTTTTCACATTGTTTTCTTATTAAAAACAATAATATTAGAGCTTATAATTTATTTTCTATATATTAATTTAAATTTTATAACATTGAAACATCATAATTAGACACAATTTTATCTCTAAAGGTAAAAATAATAAATATATTTTAATTTTAGAATAAATAATTATAATATATTAAGATTATATGTATTATGAAAAAATAATCATAACTCTTTTCTTTTTTTCTGTTCTTATGTAATTTAAAAATAAAATAAAATAATTAGTTTAAATATGTTTTAGTCTATTAAAATATGGTATTTTCTTATTTTATTCTCTATAAATATTTGGTAACAATTAAATCTTTGATATTCTTGGTAGTGTTTTTTAGTCCTTATCCTCAAGTATAAATGATTTAATATCAAAAATATAAAATATTAAGTAAAATAATTATATTATTTTTAAGTTCATTATTCAAACAAATTTTTTATAAATAAAATAATCACTTATAACTTTTAATTTTTTAATATATTATTAACAATAATTTTATATTATTTTTAGAAAATAATTACTTCTTTATATTTTATTTGAATAAAATTATTACATGCGATTTCTACTTTATAATTATATATACATATATATAATTTTATATGTAAGGAATTATTACTGACAAAACATCTTAATATATTTTGAATAAATTATTTTATCTTAGTTTTAAATTGTGTAAAGAGAAAAAAGAATAATAACAATCATTTTTTTCTATATTACATATTATTTAATATATTATAATTTTAAGTCAAAAAATATGAAATATATTTTTTTTGTCATTAAGTTGAAATATATGTTGATGACATTAAGAAATAAATGACTTCACCCCTATTCAAAATTATTATATCAAAATTAATATATAGAAAATAAATTGAAAACGTCTAAATAAATTATAACTATTTTAATAAAATAAAATAAAATATTAAAAGTAAATTATTAAATATAAAAAATGTATAATATCTTATTTATGTTAAATAGAAAATATATGATTCAATTAAACTAAAAATAATAATTATCGTGAATTAAAATATTTTGTTACCCTAAACAAATTAAGTAACGTTTTCCATTTTTAACATTATTTATGATGAGGACTAAATAAGAATTAGAAAATGTCATAAAATTTAAGACGAATGAATATCTTTTACATATACTAAAGAAAGAGAGAAAAACCACACTTTTAAATACTTAAAATGTATCGAAGCCCGCATTTTGTAATTAATTTTTACAATTGTGATTTAATTTTTTTCAAAAGAAAATTTATTCGACCCACATACATCCTATTCATATCCACATGTTACTTATTAGTGAAGAAGAAAAGACCATCCCCTTGCATTCCCATTCCATTTTATTCATGCTCCACCCATTAAAAATTAAATTTTTAATTTTATCCTTCAAGAAAATTTAACTTTAATATTAAATTCTACATTTCAAAATATGTATTTTATATTTTGGAATAAGGTATTTAATGTAACATTCCATATTTTTCATATAATAGAAACTTTATTGGAGAGAAATTATATATTAAACTTAAATATAAATATTCATACATTCATCATTGATTTCAAAATATATTTCTTCACATAAGATTTAATAAAAATATCTTCGTAAAATTACAGATAAAATAAAATAAAGCTTTTCCAGCAATTTACTGGGAACTTATCATCGCAGTTTAAAAACAAAACAAACACCACACAAAAATAAGGGTAAGCTAAAGAGTTTTTAAAAAATGTATTTTCATGAATTAAATTTCTATCTCAGCCAAACAACAACAATTCAATCTTTCATAATTTATCTCACATAGAAAGACACTGGACTCTCTACTTCCGAAAACCTTGTACATTGAGTTAGACTCAGAGATTTGCACTTGTCATATACCATTCATCTGTTCCGATCAGCTCATATTTCAAACCTCGGATATAGCCTATACCAATGAGTTCCTAATTCAAACCTCGGGTACAATTCCCATATGTATAAGGTTAATTCATATGTCCTATTCCGATCAACTCATATTTCAAACCTCGGACATGGTCATATGCACCTCCTTCGACTCGTAAACTTCATATATATGAATCCAATGTACCAGTAGAGTCAGGATACCTCCTTAGATAGATCGAATCCCCAAACAATGCACGTCCTAATAATCTCAACACGGGTATCTCCTTTCTTGAAGATACTATGTCTTGATTACACACCACATTATTCACAAACATTGATATTATCATACCATGCATAAACATTCATTCCATTCAATTCAAATTCATCCAATACATATTTAATAAACAAATAATTACAATATATATATATATATATATAAA
>Ga0209489_103515_pt1 | contig 30370 bp, 12 predicted proteins | sample SiratrowhiteBW_FD_187527 | JGI IMG/M metagenome (GOLD analysis project Ga0209489, IMG submission 187527) | Root nodule microbial communities of legume samples collected from California, USA - Siratro white BW (SPAdes) (version 2) | ecosystem: Host-associated > Plants > Roots > Nodule | place...
TATATATATATATATGTTAAAGAATAACAATTCTTATAATATAGAAAAACATAATTTCTACAAAAAAAATTAATGTAGTTAAATACGGTCAAAACATCTAAAAAAGTTGCAAGAGATGTTTTTAAGATAACGTAAATAAAAGATCTCCTAATATATATTTTCATAATACTGTACAATACATAAACAATCTTAATTAAACTCATGAATTATATATTTATGAAAAAAAAAATCCTAGGACTTATAAATTTAGTTAATAGATTTGTTGACATCTCTTAGTTGAAAATGTTTTCTGAATTTGAAATTCACAATTTATTTTAATAAACACTTACTTAACATAGAGTTTTGTACAAGGAGATCTCATTGTTTTGATAAATTCACAATATTTCATAAGTGAAAGAAATATTTTTCATAATATAAAAGTTAGAAATCAAAGTTCAACTCACATGCTTGATGAGTAGTCGATTAATATACTATGCTTATATGGTACGTCTAGTTACATCAGAATCAATCTTTTAAGTTCATCAAATTTATAGGTAAGCATATGATTCTTGGAAGAAATATTTTTCATAATATAAAAGTTATAAATCAAAGTTTAACTCATAATATACTATGCTTTTATGGTACGTGTAGTTACATCAGAATCAATCTTTCAAAGTTGATCAAATTTATAGGTAAGCATATGATTCTTGCTTCCTATGAATATCTTACGAACTTTTTAACATATAACATGGGTTGATGAAGTATGTCTCAAAATATTAACAACAAAAACTGAAGCATATATTATTTATTTTGAGGATAATAATTTTATTAATCTTTATTTTTAACCGGTAAAGCTTGGAATGACTCATCCCCACTATTGGGTCACCTCAAACAATGTGGACAAGCATGGAGAACGAGTAATTGAAGTGAATATATTCCTCTGATCACTATCCTTTGTGTTCGCTGGTCTCATTAAAATGTTCTTCTGCCAGAGATATATAAATGCCACCTATTCCTCCAAAGCTATCTATCTTACAGTTGGCTGAAAATAAAGTTGAGAAGGTAGAGGTTTGGATCAAGATTTCAATGGCAGGTATTGCATCTGGAATCAGCAAACTTGCCGTTGGCTCAGGTGATGCTCGACGCCGATCACTACAACCTCAAGAAACTCCAGACAACAACCACACCGACACCGGCAAAACCGACAAAACCGACAAAAACGACACCAACAAAACCGACAACACCAACTCCGACAGTAACAATAACAGTGACACTGCTGAAGAGTTCGGTTATGTAAACTCTGCGAAGCAAGATATCAAAGGTCTTACCAACCAAACTGGATACGTGAAAGGCAACGCTAATGGGGTCATCAACTTTGGCACCTTGTTGAGAGCCTCTGATCCCACTGTCCAACCATGAACATCAATCCTCTCTGCAGGCAACTTAATAATTAACTAGATAACCTATGATGTTGATGTTGCGTATATCATATGTTTTACTCGTCAAAACCATCGTAATAGGAACAACAAAGGAATGTGTGTACGGTTGTTATCTAAGTTCAAAATGTTATAGATGTTACTATTTAATAAAATAAATAAATAGTAGGTTTGTGTAATTGTTTTTTTTTTCCTTAAAATAAATATAATTAACTTTTAACCTAATAATAAATATTTAATCCAACGAATTGGTTATATAAATATGGTGTATTATATGATGAGGTGTTCTCAATCTTACTTAATATGTTTAGAACATGTTGAGATCATAAATATTGGTAATATTATGGATGCGAAGTGATGCGTGATCGTAATCATGGATGTGTTGCATAAGAATTTTTTTGGAAATATCGCAGGTCTTCCGTGCTTCTAAAAACCAGTACAAATACAATTATACAAAGACAAAAAACCAAAAAAACTTGTGTGAAAAGATTAGTCAGGAATAAAATGGTAAATTATACAGTTATAGAAAGAAAATTAACAAAAAAACAAAAATCAACGTAATAGACAAGGTGTCCACATAATAGACACTTATGTTTTTAAAAAAGGACACTATTTTTTAATTATTTTTTAAATTTTATTTAAAACATAGATGAGTGCCATTTATTGGAAAAACATGTACAAGATGAATTTCTCTCAACAATATTTAGAGAAAATATTATATATTAAAAATATATGGAAAATAGATGTATATTTTAAAACTAAAAGGATATAAGTGTGATTTAATATAATTTCAGATAGATAAGTGTAATTTCTCTTTATTCATGCTTATGGAACATTTCAAAAAATAAATAAATACTAAGTATTTCGTTTTATTACGTTTATTTTTGTTTTAAATTGATCATGTTTCTATTTGAGTTTAAAATTGTAATTTATTTTGTTGGTTTTAATGTATTTTTTCAACTGACTATGACAATATTTCAGTGTTATGATAAAAAATAATTAGTTTATAAAAAAAATATTAAAACTAGAAAATAAAGTTTAAAAAAAAGAAAAATAGATAAGATTAAAATGTCATCATCTTTACTGAAAATTAATTTATCAGAAACAGAGGAAAAACAGCATGTTTAGAAGTTGACGTATTCCTAAACTAAAGTAACTTAAAATAAAATAGCAGTATATTATTTGGAAAAATCTTTTGTCGTATGTAAAAAGTTTTGTGAATGCAAAATAAAAAAGCAATATTTTTTGGTAAACTTTTTATTTTATGAATGCGTTTTTAACCGTTCACAATAAAGATGGTATATTATTAGCCATCCATGTAACGAGAATAAGTAATCTTAAAAGGAAAAAAAAAAAGTAGTACAAGATGGACAAATTTGAAAACGAAAGAGGAATAATCAAACAGCCTTCTCCTTGTGGAAGGATGGGGACGAAATGATATCCTATTCTAATAAAAGAATAAAGATATCAATTTATTTCCTAACATATTTATTTTTTTAATACATTTTATATTAATGAATAAAAAATTGTAAAATCGTGAATAAGACTGACAAGAAAGCTTCTCACAAAATTTATATAATAAGTTTTCATTAAAAAGTATTAAAATTTAAAAAGCATATATCTTCTGCTAGAACATGCAAAGGAAAGTAACTCACTTGCATTTATTCTCCCACAAACACAGTGACACAGCATCTATAAATAACATTCTTGTTTTTGCTTTAGCTTTTGTTCCTCCACACGTACAGCTAATTATTTAATTAAAGCTAAGAAAAACTCCTCACGCTACCTTAAACAGTGAGATAAACTTTTTCTTAAAAATAATAAAATTAAAATAGAAAGTCATTAAATAAAATTAAAACCCGTTAAAATGAATGATTTTTTTTTAACAAAATTCAACATGAATTATAAAAAAATATTTCTCATTAACATAATGTGGACATGCATATCAGTGATTAAAGTTAAGCACCACTTTTTTGGTGGATTCATATTCCTCTGCGACACACTAATTATCTTTTTGCATGCATTCACACTCATCAAATAATAGTGGTGGAGTCTATAAAAGGGGTGTTCTATAATCGCAAAACACACCAAAATTCTCACAATACAACCAAAACCCTAATATTATACATATAAAAGGCGAAATGGCAGGTATTGCATATGGAATCAGCAACCTTGCCGTTGGTGCAGGTGAGGCTCCACGGCGACCAACACAAGCTCGATCTCAGTCTTCTCCCAACACTACTCAAAACAACAACGACACTACTAACCCTACGCCCTCTGAAGAGTTCGGGTATTTGAATTCTGGGAGGCAAAATATCAAGGGTCTTACCAACCAAACAGGTTATGTTAAGGGCAATGCTAATGGGACCATCAACTTTGGGACACTCAAAACCTTTGCAAGGCAAGCATAAACATAATGAATGAGTTGATCAATGAATGTTGAAAACAAATATATAGCTTCAGGCAACTCAATAATTAACTAAATAATTACTTCTGCTATATATCTTCTATTCTGTTGCCTACTTGTACTATATATTTTGATGTATTATACTTGCCAAAGCCATCATAGTATGACGAATAAGATGGATGTGGGTTTCTAACTACCGTCTAAGTTTCAAATTTCATGCATCTAATATTATTGTCATCAACGTTAAAAGTTTCATTTTAGAAATAAAATGATATACTGTGGTTATTTTATACTAGCTAGCTTATACTGATATTGAATTTTCAAAAAGTTCTTATGCATTCTGCTAATTTTTTTTCAATTGTGAAAAGAAACGAAGGTGGCTTCATCAATAAGTTGTCCCTCCACATATTTAGTTAGTCATTTACAATATTAACATTATATTAAAATATATTAAAAGAATGAATAAACTTTACTTGATAAATATATATATTTACATTTTTCTTCTTTATTACAGGAAAAAAATTGTTTAGAGATCAATTTTTAACTACTAAATAAAATAGTTACTAATTGTGACCAAAATAGTCACTAAATTAGATTTTGGTTGTTAAATAACTATAAAATAAAAGTAATAATTGAATTTAGTGACCAATTTAGTCAAATAATTGATATCTAACATTAGCAATCAAGATTTTAGTGATCTATACAATTATATTCTAAATTAGTCTTTAACTTAATTAGATACCAATTTAAAATGTAATGACATGGTCACTAAAACACTTTGGTATCTAATTAGATACTAATTATTTAACTTAATTTGTTATTAAGTTTAATCATTACTTTTATTTTGTAGTTATTTAACAACTAAAATTTAATTTGGTGACTATTTTGTTCATAAGTAACAATCATTTCATTTGGTAATATTGGTCTCTTTTTCTTATAGTATACGTATTTATGAATAAAGTTTATTTAATATATATTTATATTTTTCTTCCTTGTATATTTATGAAGGAAGAAATTGACTTCGTTAAACAAAAATTATTACTCTATAATTTACATGATAATTCACTTGCAGGTATTAGTTATATATCTTCATAAAAAAAATATTACATATTACTCTATATTTTAAACTATATTCTTTCAATAAGACCAGTTCATAGAAAGTATTTTTAATTAAAAATAATGTTAACTGAATCATGAAGAGATAGAAAGTACAAGATGTGCATTTCTGGATAATGATTTTTTTCACAAGAATACAGTAACTGTACACAAAGTAACACAAATTTGATCACAATCCATTTTAATATTAAATTAAACTCATAGCAAACAACAAAAGACATTGCGTGTTCATGAGAACTAGCACCAAAAGTTTAACGGTGAAAGATGTTAAAGTGATTTTTATTATCTGGCCTCTGTTTCCAGCATGATTTTATATCATCACGTATTTTAAGCATAAAATATCATAGAATTCTCCAGCTTGGGTAGTTAAGTTAGCACAGTGAAATGGACCCATTTCCAAAATAACAAATGACTCATCACTGATGTTTAGAAAGATGCTTTCCTTTTCTTTTTCAAGAATACTTATTTTGAGTGATATTTTTCTTGTTGATCGAGAGAACCCAATAATTAAGAACCGCAAAACATGAGCAGAAGAGAATAATTTTTTTTTTTTCAGTGTTATGCAAGGAGCAAAAAGTGATCTTTTAGTTTAAGTGGTTAATTTTTTTTGTTTTTTGTTTTATTTTGTGTTGTACCTCTTCTTTTGCATGTAATAAAAGATTCGTGTGGTCTCCTCCTTTTTTACAAATGAAACCTTTATATTATAAAAATTATGTAATATAAAATTACATTTTAACCTTCTTCAATTATGAAAGATATAATATGGAAGATGTAATAGTTATATTGTTCGGAGAATCTGAAAGCAAAAATTGGGAGATCTTACAAGAATGAGAACTGAGTCAACATATCTTCCACTCAAAACCTTTAAGACATTGGATTTGTGGGTTTTTTTCTTATATGTTGTTCAACTTTCTCATTCCTATTCAATGTGGGACTTAGACTCACACTTGAATACCTAACATATAATTTTATTTTTACGTCAGACTATTTACAATTTTATTTTAACCTTCTTCAATTACACGGAAGATGCCCATTATCTATAACTTTTATATACAATTTTATTTTAATATAAAAATTATAACATTCACACTTTAATATTTTTTATTTATATTTAAATTTTTAAAAGTTTAAAAAATATATATATTTTTTAAATTTGAATCATTTCAAATTTAATATTTAAATTATGACACGTCAATATTTTTCGCCAAAGTGTCTTATAATATTTAGATTTTAAACTTATAACACTAAAAAATTATTTTTATAAATTAAAATTATTAATTTTTTATATTAATACAATTTCATATAAGTTATATCATTCCACTCCACGCAAGGGTCTCAATCGAGAGTTATATCACGTAATAAAATATTTTATGTATATTATTATTTTTAGGCACACATATTGCGTGATTGCCTCCCCTAAAAGTATTTTAATCCAAAAGCAGTGTTCTCGACTTATTCTTATTATAAATGTTTTAATTTACATATACGTTATCCTCTTATCCGGGGGAATATTTGTTAAGTGAAACATTGGGAAAATGTATAGATTGGAAGGCACCTTTGTTTTTATTTTTTATTTTTTTTCTCAAAGGAATGAGATTTGGAATCCTCAACTTTCTTCCTCAATACAGAGGCATTTTCAATAGGAGATGTTTAAAATCATATATCTCAATTACTTAGTTGTTTCAAGAAATTTTATTGCTAGAAGAGAGTGATGTGAACATTTTCTTACAAAAATTCTCCTAATGCTTTTTAAAGTAACCGTTGCTTAAAAATAAAACTCTCCACCAACGCCTCTTTGTCAATCTTCACCGTCTATGTCTCGAATCCTTGTTTGGGCTTGGGCCTTGAGAACAGGGTCCTGTGTCACTTTTAGGAAGTTTGGGCCTAATTTCTTTCTGTACCTCTATAGTTTTTCTGTGCACATCCATAGTATGGGTAAAAGATCAATTTGGTCTTTGCTGTTGTCACCGACCTCATGTAATAGTCGCCCCGTTACTCTGGCGTCATCCTTGTTCATGTGTTGTATCATGGATGTACTCAGGATATAAAATTTGTTCAGAATTCTCCAATTTGGAAGAGATTTTAGAAAACTTTCCAATAATCCTTAAGGGGATGTTAGAATGTGAAGTGACAATAGTATGATGTGAAAAATTAACTTATTTATAGATAGATGAAGTTATCTTTTTGAAAGTTTCCTCTCTTTGAAACACAGTCTGTATCCTACAAATTTCATAACACATCGAATTATTTCCTATATTAAATATATCCTAACCCTTAATTGTTTGAGTAAGGCTAAGAAATATTTCAATGTTTTATTTTCTGTAAAGGAAATTTGATATAAAATGTTTCATTGTAGTAATTTAAAAACAAAAAAATAGAGGATCAGAATCAAAAAATAATAAGATATTAAAACCAAACATTCAGCTGTCAAAAGAAAAAAAAAACGCAATTAAAATATTTTTGTAGATAAAATTGTTAAAACGACCAGTTGCTATGTAATTTTTTTTCTCGTTATGTGTTAAATTTTAAGAAATTCATAAAATTATAGACGTTTATATACTGACCAAAGAGATTTTTTTCAAAATATCCTAGAATATGATTCTAGGTTGAAATGTTCTAGAGAATATTATCTCAATATGAACACCATAAAGTTTTGGATACTGGTACAGTAATTGCAAAAAGAAAATTTGAAGGGGATGAGGAATATATGCATTATTAGTGTTTTGTTTGGTAGAGTAGAGAAAAATATGTTGATAAAAATAAGTTGTGAAAGTGAGAATAGATGAAACATGAGTAAAGAGTGTAGCATTATTTGTAGCTATATATAATAACTGCACAACATTATCTCTTTATAGTTTTTTTTAAACATGAGTTAGTTTAATGTAGCTTTTATTTTTCTTTTTCTTTTTTACAAATGGCACTATTTTGTATATTACAAAATTAGGGACTAGACGACAATTTTATAAAGTCATCGCCTATTTATAAGTTCTTTATTGCAGGAAATCGCGTATTTTTCTCTTTAATTTTGTCATAGTTAAAAACTTAAAATTAATGGCATGTTGGAGAACTATGAAATATAAGCTGTTACATAAGCATTTTAAAGATGACCATTAAAAATATATATGAATCAGATTCTGAGAAAATAATTTTGGGAATATGATTCCAAAAGAAATACGATTATGAATCTTAAAACACACAGACAGAAATCTTGAAACAAACACAGTATTATTGGGTCCTGATAACACGATAATGAAGAATTTTCTATTCACAACGGATCAAGAGGTTTTTTTTTTTTTTTTTTTTTTTTTTTTGGAGCAGGTGGATGTGTATATTTCTATAACTGCATGATGGAATTATATGTAAAAAGTCTCAAATAAATTGGGGAGTAAATGTAATTTTATATCTTCTATTCTTTTGTCCAAACCACAGTTTTGAATCAAACAAAAAAGGTCGAACATGGTTTAAAGAATGTGGTGATACACTTATATTCTATATTCTCTTTATAGATGAGTTTATTTTGTTGATAAAAGGAAAGTTATTACTTTTTTTGGGTGAGAACGTTCATACTTAACTTTATATAACTTACAATATACAAGTTTCGGATTTCGTTAGGAGGTTTGTATCATTAGTATATCAACATGTACTACACTTGTAAAAAGCTATCTAACTAAATTTGGTTCAGCGTATAGATTGGATATTTGGTGGACTAATTCAACTTCTCTCACTTTATTACTGAACTTCACAAAAATAAATTCACTCTGCTCTATTACAAGTTAATGGGTTGAACGGCACTCACTTAATTTAAAAGAAATTACAATTTTTTTAGTTTTATTTTGTTCTCTTCAACCTAATTTTTTTAATATAAAAATTACAAATAAATTTTAAATTACTGAAATAATCATCATAAAAAAAATTATCATATTAATATAGATATATTGATAATGAAATATGTGAAATATGTTAATATATATATATATATATATATATAAAATAAGATTTGTAAATAATAATTCTAAATATTGTATTAATGTGTATGTGGAAAAATTGATTATGTGTAGTGTTGCTGACAATAGAGTATGTCGAAAACTAAAGGTGGTACACGCGACACTAATTTAAAATTGATTTATATATAAGTTAATTAGTAAAAACTTATTCCATGGTATATTTAAATTGATTTCGAATATATATATAATAGATCTAAGGATGACTTAAAACCCTATATATTTAATATTAAATGTTATTTTTAATAAATATTATGAAAATAAGTTAAATTATATAATCATTTCATGAATCGGATGTCTCGCAAAAACTCACATGTTATACAGTTCAGTCTATATCCACAAAAATTTGTGGATGTCGTTGGTGCAGTCTTCTATAGGTATTATAGATCTCAAATCTTTTTTACATATTAATTTTTTATTAATATTAATCATGATTTTTTTTTTATCTATCAACGTTAATGGAATAGTTATTTTCAATGTCAAAACTATTTTTGGTTGACGAGATTATTTCTAGCTTTGTCATTAGCCACTGATTTATTTACCAATATAAACCAAATTATTTTCTTAATAGATGTCAGTCAATTTTTTTTAATTGACATATATTTTAGTTAATTTTTATCAATTTTTGTAAAAGTTGTTTTTGAAATCAATGTTACTGATGTAAATCATTATAAGATGACATTCATATATTAATTAAAAAATTTCAATAAATCTTAATTAATGGTTGAAAATTGGACAAAAATTAACATTAGTCAAGCAAGTTAAAAAAAAAAAAAATCTAACCTATACATGAAATTATTGTAGACAACATTGAAACAATCGTTGGAGAATAACTCTGGGTGATTTAGAGATAAAAATCCTTAGAAACAAATAACAAAAAATTCTTAACAAATTTTATCTAAAAGATAAATCCAGATCATTATTCACTTAAAAAATCATTAATCAATATATTTGAATTATTAAATATAATTTAATATTAAAATAGTTTTTTGTATTAAAAATAATTAAAAATGAAACAATTTAGTAAAATAATTCTATATTTAATTTATTTTTTAAAATTCTTTATTCAAACCAGAAATCTCCATTTTTTTAAGTGTTATTCCTCGATCCTTAAATAAATATTCTTTCACAAAATTTCAGAAGTGAAATCACAGACATCCCTGTCAATAAAACAAAATAACACAATATATAAGAAGTTGATTAGATATGAAACATAAACTAATTGATGCTTGCTATGGAAGCTACAACCCTAAGATTCTTCACCCTGCTTATAAAAGCATCCCAAACAATCTACCATAGCTAAGCACAGAAAGAAAAGTAGCAACCCTAACATATACATACATAGGAAGCAGTTGAAAATGGAAAGAGGTAATTTTATGCGGCACCTGTTTGGGTTCCTTGATGATGTTGGAGAACCTACGCAGACAGCACAGCCACGACGACGGTCTCAGAATCCTGGTGCTGTTGCTCGTTCTGGGTACCCTGAGGAAGAGCCAAGAGCCTCCTTTAACAACACAGGCACACAGAACATGACAGGTCTCATAAACAACACTGGTTACACCAAGGGTAATGGCAATGGATCCATCGTCTTTGGTGGCTTTAACTCATCCACAAACTCATATTAAATATCTACTATCATGTACCATCACCCTATGTGGTGCCTCTACTATTTCCAATAAAATTGAGGTTTTTATACCTCCACTTTATAAACTATATATATGCATGTCTATTTCTTCTTAAGATCTCCTGCAATTTCCTAATACCATCCCAGAAAATACCTAGTTCTGCTTTGTGTGGAACCATGGAGGAAGGAAAACTGAACAGAAAAAGAAAAAAGTAAAGGTAAAATTAATATATATATATATATATATATATATATATATATATATAATGTGAAAATGAATTGAAATAAGAAGAAGAAAAAAACATTCCAGCATCTCAATGAATGAATTCGTAAAATCATGAGTCGATTTCATGAACTTTGAAATCAATATCGAAAATTAAGATGGATATTGAGCATGTGGAGTGTAAAGGTCATTTAATTATTTGAACTATAAAAATGGTCTTGTAGCTCTTTATACACACAGTTTCTAATACGGGAGATCCTCCTCTTCATGGATAGATAAGCGCAGAGCAAGTATGTGTTGTTGAAAATATCATCATCACCTCGTCGGTTATGCCCAAATTCTGTTCACAAACTAGCCTTCCAAGTTATCATGTAGCATCTAGTGCTCTCCCGAAATCTTTTTTCTTAGACACTTAATATCAGCTTTTAGGGTAAATTAAAATTAATGTATACATAAACTAGATCAATTTATATAATTTCTTCAACAGACTTTAATATATATATAATATAACTTTGTGGATATAACCACTTCATCCCCTCTTCATAGTCATTGTATCGGAAGTATAGAGTCACAGAAATTAGGTGATTTTCAAAGATGGGGTCGTGGATGCAGATGAAATCTTTAGTCTAACTCAACTTAAAGACTGACTGTGGGCTAAGTACAAGATGAAGAGAATCTCATTTTCTTATTTAGATTGAAATCTCTCTCCGGTGTTGTGCTTACAATAATTGGTATAGCAACTCTTGAGGTATGGTTAAATGGCTCCCCTCCCTACTATGTACGTAGATAGTAATTTGTATCTATTTGTTATTTATTCATCTTTCATCTTTCATGATACTAGTTCTGTTCTTTTTTAAGTGTTAATAGGATCTTGGTTTTTGATCTGTTTAATAATAGAGTATTTTTTTGTATGGATTAATGTTTTGATAGTGGTGACACTTCTGTTATACAAGGTTTAGAACACCCCTTTTAAGTATTTCTTTTATTTTATTCATTCTTTGTTATTAAAAAAATATAATATAATATAAATATTTGAGTCAATAAATAATATATATATATATATATATATATAACAAATAGAATAGATATATAGTATAATCAAATGATGAATACTAATATCAAATCAAATCATGTGATGCATGCTTGAAGAGAATAATATATAATTAAATTTTTCCACATAATATTCCTTTAATCTTTGAATTAGGTTCTCCTGATAATATGTGCGTCATCCAGTGACATGTGAGGCCTCCTGTGTGATTGCGTAGCAAAGCTGAAGGCTCGACGATTTGTTCTCAGCAGTCACATTTTAACATCTAAAGCTATTAGAGTTGTTTGTGAATAGAGACAAAGTAAAATCTTTCCTTCATCAATTAAAACAATAGAATTATCAAATGTTCCAATCCTCATTTCAACTTCTTCTAAGAACAAAACAATGATACAAATATAAGCTTCAAATTGAATAACATATCAGATATCATTATTTAAATGATGCAAGAATTTGACCTTCCAAATATTTCATCTATTTCGTTTCCATATTATATCGATTAAGAATATGATAAAATTATTATTATTATTATTATATATAAACAAAAGTAATATATAAATAAAAGGAAAATATAAATTTTATTTTAAAGTCAATTTTGTAAAATTAAATCAAACATAAACTTAATTATTAATTAATAAGATCTTATCATATAATCCTTTATAGCATATTCTACTTAAGTCCATTACAACGGTTGTACCACTTGTAAATTTCCACGTTTTGTTATCAAAGTTTTTGCCCCTTTGATAAGTTTGCTCCTTTAGAACATATACCACTCTGGTGGTGATAAAAAAATTTAGATATGTAAGAATATTGTAACCCCACGAAGATACTAGCTTTGCATTGAAGCTATACGTATCACTATCATGTGGCTAATTAGAGAAGGAAAACAAGAGTAGAGATACCTATGACCATATTCTCTTCATGCATCTATAAAATGCTCAGATCCCTCAACACCATCATACATAGCAATTGAGGAAAACCCAAAACAAAGTAAAAAATCTTCTATAGTTGTTAATTTTCCTTTCCCTTCATCAATTACTCCGAATGGCAGGTTTTGTAAGAGGGTTTGCCGACATGATGGATGGAGGTGATAGCAGCAGAGGAATGGCTACTTATCCTCAATGGAATCCCAACATGAACAGTGCTCCATTTTCTCCTCTTCAACCTCCTGCTGGTGGCCTTCTCAATGGAGACAATCAAAAGCTATTTGGTGTCACCAACAACACCAACGTAAAAGTCAAGGGTGATGGTAATGGTGCCTTCACCCTCGGAAGCTTCAAATGAAAACACCACTACTTACGCAAGAATATGTCCTTATATTATATAAATAAGTGTTAAACAGGTTTTTTTAAGTATAATATAACAAGGGCATGTTCGTGTAATAAAACTTCAGGTATGTAATAATATTATCAACAGCTTATACCAAGTTAACCTAGGTTACTATAACGTAAGAATTCACTTGCCACATGTTTTATATTTTTATATATAGGATTTGCTAATTATAAATAGTTTAAATACCTATTTAGAAATTTTCACATAGTTCCGAAAGTTACCAAGTTATTAAACCTCTCATATAAATTAGATCTCTCGCGTATATAAATATTGCTATAATTTAACCCTTGAAATTTGAAGTTGTAAATTTTTTTCATCCTTCCTTCCATCCATGGAGTTTAGCTGCAATAACTCCTAATTAGGCCACACTCTTAAGAAAGTGTGATAGAGAAAACAATTATGATCGTCGTACTCGATGGAAGAACAAATTGAAAAAGAAATATAAAACTAGAAAATAAATTTTTGAATAAAAAAAACTAAATGAAGCCTAAATTAAAGTTAAAGGAATAACTTCAGTGTAGTGTAGAAAATGCAGGAACTTCGAATGCAACTTACATTATTTATTGGCTGGTTATGTTGTGTACTGCACTAAGACACTGCTCTTGGTTTCATCTGCCATGCATTCCACTTAAATTCGTATATTTAATGGAATAAATGGCATCACGTATATGTTAGAATAAAAGAAACATAAACGTTTATTAAAAAAAACTCTTGTAAAACTAAAACATATTCATAAATTCAAAAATTAGCCTTACAGAAATCAACTAGAAAACTTTTTTTAATAAATCATAAAATTTACCGAAATAAAATAAAGAACTTAAAAAGTTATACGCCCTTTCAAGAAGTCCTAATAAATTCTTCTAAATGCCTCCTGTGTAATATAATGTGCTTCCATTCTATAACATTATTTTCTAAATACGAGTGAGAACAACTGATTTATCCACCCTTCATCTTTTTCATTCGATTATGTAAGTTCATCTAATTTATTTATTACAAAAAAATAATTAAATTAAACTTGTGATTTCTTTGTACTTTACCTCCGAAAAATATTTGTTGCCTTCTGTTTTAATATGCATTCAGTTTAATGAAAACAAACATGATCCTATAGTAAACTTATAAAATGAATCTTACAGTTTTGTTTCTATACAAGCGAACGAATATAAACTTTAAATATCAAATAACATATTTAGTTACTCAATATAAAAATAATATAATAATCATTAAGTTCCAGCATTAAATTATTCACACAAATTAAATACTTTTTTAATATAAATAATATAATATCCATTAAATTTAATAACCTTGAAGTACGAGCATACCCTTTTAGCAATTAATCAAAATATCATTAATACGATGTTAAAATAATTATAGTAAATTTACAGTTTTTTTAATTATAATATAATTTAAAACATTAAACCATAACAAAATTTAGGATTAAAATATCAAATAGACCTTCATATGTTATTTTGTTATATTTAATTTTAAAATATCATTTCATAGTAGTTTAAAATATAGAAATAAGTTGTAACAAAAAAGAAGAAAAAGATTAACGAATTATTGAAATTAAATGTAAATTATTAAATCAAATCTAATAGAAAAAAGCATTAATAAAAAATTGACAAATTTAATAATTTAGTACAATAAAATTAAAAATTTAGATATCTTTACAGAGTAAAGTATAAGAATTAATTAAAACAAAAATTAAAGTTCAATATGTCTATCTGTAAATGAGATAAAAATGTATCAATTTCAGTCAACCCTAATTTTAAATCATCCAAATTATAAAACATATTATCATTTTGTTTCAAGCTAATTCATGTTATTCCGTTCAATCAATCCAAACATGAAGTCCATGACACAACTTTTTTTAGACTTTGTTTTTTTTATTATCGGATTGCCCTTGCATAAATGTTTTGGAGCTCGAATAAACTAAATGCACATTTCTCTCATAACCCGTTCGGTAAAGTATTGAACCATTAAACACGTCAACAACAGTTGATTACGGAATTTAAGTGTGAGAACAACTACTAATTGTGAATGTTTTCACATAAGTCAAGTTTTATATACAAACAAAGTTTCTCACCTATCTAAATTTGATATGCTAAAAACTCCTCAATGTTGAACCTTGACTGGAGCAAGATATGCAGGGTTCTAGTCTCTCCAACGGTTGCCACAAGTTGGGTTGCAGCAAACAAAATTGAGTGCCAAGCCTTCTTCCCCTTTGGCCGTTGCCTACATACGTTCAGAAATTTAAGAACACCCCAATTAACTAAAACATTGTTTCTTGATGAATTTCTAATCACAGATTAAGATAAGCAGATGATTGTGTTGGTTACGAATATTGGAAACGAAATGTTTATCCTAACATATGATCAGACGTTCATTATTCCTGAACATGCAGACTGAAGTTTTAAATTGCAATGAAAGGAGCATTCATTATCTTCAATGTTACATCAAAAGATTAAAACATTCCAAGGGGGTTACAATGAACTTCTTTCACCTACACACCATATATGTATTAATATTTGTGAGTAGATAGCATGTTAGAATTAAATGGCTTAAGTAATTCATGGATATTTACAAATAACAGGAGTCGCTTCAATAGGGTTCTCTGTCCAGTGTTCGGTTAAGAAAACTAATTTTGTTATCGGGTAAAAAGTATTCTGAGAAATTTGGTCATAAGATTGCATCTTCTGATTTCAGCAATGAAACTTTTAAAAACTATAAATGGCAAAACCTGCAATACGCATTTCAGCAATCTTTGAAGAACAACGAAATTTGGAATGATCATGAATCATAGATCACTAACAAGCCATGCTGACAAAGAGGCAAGCTTCCCAAAACTAAAGAAATTAAAGAGATTGGGCAGTGAAGGAAGAAAAAGGAGGCTCTCGATAATATTCTATTACACTGATATAATATATAATGATGCTGCACATGAGATACAAATACTAATCCAGCAGTCCTATTCACTTGTACTGATAATTAAGTATTAGTTTAATATGACTTCTCAATTAGATGAATAACAATATGTTTTAAATATCTTTTAAAGATGTGCTAAGCTATTCTAAAATACTGGATATATTCTAACCATCTCTCAGACTTAAGTTTATTTACAGACCTTTAAATACATGTTTTTTGGATTTGATTATTTTTAGGATTTTATTGCCTTTGAACAAAAACTCTCTTGGTAAGATTGAAAATATATAGTTATTTGAAACACAACAAGTAAATCCAACCTAGTTCCTAATAAACATGATACAAAAGTTAAAAAAACTCCTAAAAGTAATTATCTCCTTAAACCAAAGCTAGAAAGACAACTTGAGGAGAGGGATGGCCACAGGGGGAAAAAACTTGGCACAGATAGTTGGAACAATGAATGTACACCCAAACAATTGCCCATAAAGTTGCATGACCAAGGAGGAAGAGACATCACTGCTAGGATGCTCGGTGGCCTTTGAAAATATGCAAAATGGAAATCCTAATCATGTGGAATTAACATTCTACTCATAAGCATGAAAATAGATCATCTCTTCCATAGTCAGTAAAACTTACCTTGAAAAAAACAGCCTCTCCATGGTTGCATTGAGAGCAGCGAACAGACTTGGTGCGAGGAAGTGTTGGATCTGCAGCTACATTTTCCAGCTCTCGAGTGAGCCTTTTAACAGAATGATGTATCTTATTTCTATAGACAACGTTATTATCTGCAATCTCCTGCTCAAAAGAGAAAAACGATCACACAGGCATATCCATACTTAACCGATAACATCATAATTCATAACTGTATGTGGTCCCTCAAAATAGTTTCTTTCATCAGAAAAACAATGGTGACAATTACGAGCAAAAACAATAAAATGCACAAGACTTTCTTGCCCTGATTAGTATATTTCCAAAATCAATGTAGTTGTGTAAAAATCTGATTTCCAAAGCACCAATTGAGATGACAAGACTAGTATGTTGTATAAGCTAAAAGAATTTCACACATGACCGGTCCAGTATTTACATAGTATTTGAATCGAGATGCAAAAGATTTATTTTTCAAATTGTGAATAGAACCTTACCGTGAATTACGAAATTCACTATCAACAATAAAACCTAATATATAAAACTAATAACTATATATAAAAGCAAACATTCATAATCAAAGACTAGAATTCACAAATGAGCACTTCAACATAAAGAAATATATCAAAAGTTGAATATGTACTGCAGTGTAAATATATATGTATATATGATGGTGACAGACAGAGACCAGAACCAGCATAATAAAGAAGTGTGAAAAGTAAGCGACAAGCACAAAGCACAATGGGGTGGTCTGGGCGAGGCATATTAGACAATAAGAAATAGTCAAAAGAGAGTATAGGAAGAATAAGACATCCTAGAAATGATTGGTAGCAAAAATCAGCTCGTTTCCCTCTTTTTTTTTTCCACTAACTTTTGAAAAAATCTTTTGTAGGGTTTACTGAAGCAGGACGCGTATGACCCCTGTTGTACAAGAATCACACGATTCATGAGCATAATGTGATTTGGATGTTTCATAACAATTCAGGTGATGCATGGTATGAGTCAAGCACCAAAATGATTTGTTCATCAATTCCTATTGCCAAAAGTGTGAATTATATCATATTGTATGTACTATCATGCATCATTCAATACTAATAACAGTGAATACTAATAACAGTGACCTACGAAAACTTAACAAGTAAAAAGAAAAATAAAGAGACATTGAATACATAATAAAGAGATTTTAAGGTAGTACTTGGTCCAACTTATGTTGAGCTACTCTTTTAAAAAAGAGATGCTAGGCAAAACAGAATTTTAAGATAAGCATTTTAAATGAAGAAAAAATCTAGAAATGGAGCTTTTAAAATTTTAAAGAGACTATGTTTAGGAACTTTTGCCTTCTATTACTTGTTTCTTTCAAATCCCAAAATTCAAGAACACAATATCCATGAAATTTTAACTTCAAAGTAACTTTTAAGTCTTAGGAACAGTGCTAAGACACGTCACATATTAAAGACCCACTGTTACTCAATACTCCATTGTTTTTAACACTAAGTTGAAATACATCTGTTGACTATGAAAATGCATGGCATGAGAACTGGAGAGTCAGAATAAAAAAGCAACAGCCCGGTACAGAGGTCAAATGTCTATGATGGAAATACAAGTCAACTGTAAGTGAAAACAAGAAAAAACTCGTTGACACATTAAATCGTATGGGAAGCTTTCCTTAGGACCTAACAGAAAAATAGAAGAGATGTCACTCCTACCAGCTATTCCTAAATTCAATCTCCAGTTTGAAGGCATATGTTAAGACTAAAGCTTAATAGGAGAGTTATACCAAAAAAACTAGTTTGAAGAATTCATACTAGTGTGGATTCCAATAGCTGTCACCCCTTTAAGGGGCCAAGGTCCACAGCAACTTCACCCTTGTCAAAACTAACTCGGTGTAGTCCTTTTCTCTTAGATAGCTTCACTCGTTTCCCAGTATTTAGTTTGCACCTTAATCCAACTTATAGGAAGCAATTCCCGTAGTATACTATCTATTAACAAAAGTACCACTTATTAGAACCTAAGTACAAAAAGAGAGTCCAACCCAAGAGACTAGTTCATTAGGTTAGAGAACTTCAAGGCTTAATTATCAAGGCAATTAGCTTATCTTTTTCAATGTGGGACTCCTAAGAGAATCAAAGTCTTTTAAGGTTTGAGGACATCTTCAAAAGCAACAATATGATATTAGGGTTTAAGAAAAAGGAATTTCAACAACGACACGCTTGGAATGAAAACATTGTGGAAGAAATTAGGAATGGAAAGGAAGGGAGATAGAAGAACCTCATGATTGCAGTAGCGGCAAACGCGGAGAAGAATCTTGTTCTCCTTGTCCTCTGTAGGGTACATAACATTGTTGCTGCGAAATGAAGAAGAAAAGACGAAGAAGCATTAATGAAAAAAAAAAAAAAGTACAACAAAATTAACATCTAGTGGGGGAACAGAGGAAAATGGTAACAACCATGTGGGGCAAAATTTCAGTGTACTCATCTTACTATCATCCAAATGCAAGGAAGAGGAAACAGGTTCAACTTGACCCCTTTGTATATATACAAACTATATTTCTTTTATAGTAAAAAAACTAAAAAATAGAAGAGATGATTTATAATTAAAATTTGAAATTTATTTTAGTCTAATATATAATTGATTAAAGTATAAAGATGAATAAATAAATTATACAACGTCAAAATATTGAGTATGATCAATTTTATTTTTTAATTAGTTTTGATAAACTAAAGACAGTATAAATTTATTTCATCTTATTTGACAAAATGTCTAAGATTTGAATATTGATAGTTTGTTTTAATTCAAATTTTGAAAATAAATTTTGCATGCAGAAAATTAACATGTTTATTATATAAAAAAATTAGTAAATGCATATATTACTTATAATATTAATAATTCCATGAAGTGACCATTATTCAAACCAAATAATATTTATAAGCTTAACAAATTTTTAAGTATTGGGTACAATACCATCCATTGGTTTCTATAAATAAAAATTCACCTACTTTCTCACACCAATTTTGACCAATATATTGGTGTGATAAATTAAATTTTCAAAATCAGGCGAAATTTGAGGTACTAAGGTATATATGATCAACTTATGTTATGTGGATCACTTTCATCATTTCAGAGAAATGAAGTTTAAATATGTTACTCCAATTTAGGATAAGTCTATTTTTTCTCAAAATTTATAATTGGTCTTTTAATTCTATATTTTGAAAAATGTTTGTTTCAGTCTTTATATTGAATATTATTAAAAAAATATATTTATATAATTAATAATTACAAATTACTTACATGAGAATTTACTTTTAAGTTTGTATTTTTATAAAAAAAAAAAATCAATCACATGTTTTGTTGTTTTTTAAAAAATATTTATTTTGACAACATTTAAATAAACTAAAACAATTTTTTTCCTTCAAATTATAAGAATTAAAAAGATAGATTTTAAATTGGAAAGGATGAAAACACTTATTTCACATGTGAAGAACTAAAGAGCATATTTGAACCTCAAATTTTTTTTATCATAGTTCACACACACACACAAATAATGGTAAAGAGATTTTTTTTAGTGAACTAGGAATACAGAGAGATTAAGTGCATAACAAAATCAACTAAAATAATATGATAAGATGATTAATAAAAAGATGAGATATGGATAAGGACAAAGTTCTAGGAAGACATAACGCTTACATAAAAGTTCAGTAGAATTACCAAGTATCAGAAAAAGAAAGTAGTGTGATGAGTAACATGGGTGCTTGGATAAAAAAAAATACATGGGACTGGTTATTTGTTTAGAAGAGAGAATTATTTGAGTTAGAGAAATTTTTATCACAAAATGTTATGTCTCAAATATAGCAGGAAAAGTTAATATAAATGAAGAGGATAGATAGTGTCGGGGAAGAATATGAAGAGATATGCATAGTTAGCTTGGCTTATGATCAAGTTAAAAAACAAGAGCTATGGGTACAGTCGTTGGATCCTATATTAAAAAGTATGTGAGGCTCCAAATTTCTCCCTATGGTCTTATGCTTTACCCAGAGAATGCTTATAAATAGGTTGAAAATGAGGAAGATTTTAAATGCACAATCAACGCTGTTATGTCCTTTGTGTCAAGAGGTAGAAGAATCCACAAATCATGTTTTGTTCTCTTGTCCTAGAGCCTACAAGGTGTGGAACAAATGCCAAATTTGGTAAATTTCAGTACAACATTACCTACCAAATTGCAGGAATATTTCGACCTACATAGATTTGGGAAAGGAATTTTAAAAAAAAATAATGGAAATTTTTGTCATATGCAATAATGTGAAATTTATGGAGTGGGCATAACGTATTTCAAAACAGTTAGTACCCCAAAATAATTTCAGTTAAATGATAGCTTTGCATGACCGAAAACCCTGACACACATCACAAGCTTCCGGAGATAAACAGATACGAAAACCAAAAGCTAGCGGGGTTAATATTATGCCAACAGATTAAGCAATAAGGTCAAGGTCAATTAGTTTGACATAGTCAAGACGCAGAAAATACCTCTAGAGATAGAGAAGACGCAAGAACCAACTCAGTAACGAAAGCCTCAAAATTAAACAAGAATTTACCTTTAAATGAGCATCGGAGTATGACAACTTTTGAAACTTGAATTGAATCAATTGCAAAAACCATCCATGTTCTTAAGCATCTAAATATAAAATAGAGCACAACCACAATTTTATCACTTACATCACAGTTGAGCATGATCCTTGACACAGACAAACCACAGGATTACGGAGATAAGATCCATCAACAAAAGTTGGTAACAAGACAAACTACAATTGAATGTAGAATTAAAAATTAGGGATCCACCAGAAGCATGAAAACTAAAAGCTTCGTTGTTCAGTTAGGGGTGTCAAAGAGGTCAACCCAACCCAATCCCCTGAAAAAACAGATCACAAAAAAGTGAACTTTAATCCATGAGCTATAAAAAAGCTCAGTTGGTTTAATGTAATCTAGATGCCCGAAAGCCCTCAGAGATAGACAATGTGCAAGAAGCAACTCTGTAATGAAAGCCTCAAAACTACACAAGAATTACATTGCAAATGAGTATCTGATTATGACAGCATTTGATCAATAGCAAAGGCATCTAAGTGCTTAAACATCTCACTTTAATATAGAGCACATTCACAAAGTTAAATGTTGATAGATTAAACCTAACTTGCGAGTCTCTTCAAGAGATCATAATGATAAAAGAAAAAATAAAACACAACTTAGCATCTATCAAAGCTTATTCTACATTAAGGACATCATAAACAAGCACCATATCTGCCGAAACTTGATGATTGTATCCATGGACATTGTCTTCCCCTCGCTCACCAAATCCTTAGTTGCTGCAATCATTCTTAAGTCTCATTCAGCGTCTTCGATTATGCCTCTTCTTTCTCCGGCTGCTTTTATCATCAGAATCAGAATCTGAAGCAGAAGCAGAATCAGATGATTCTGATGATGTACTGTACCTCTTGCGTCTTCCTCTCTTCTGCTTCTTCTTCCTCCTCCGTCTTCGTTCTTCCTCTGAATCAGAAGATGAAGAGTAATCTGAACTACTTTCAGAAGAATAATCTGATCCCGTAACAGACGACGACCCACTGCCACTATCAGTCTCAAAAACCGAATCCTCGCTATCACTTCCAGAATTATGTTTCCTTTTGGTTTGTTTGGAACTTGCTTTTGCCTTTTCCTGCTTAGCACCATCAGCAACATTATCATCCAAATCATAAGTCTCTGACACATTCGCCCTCAATTTAGGGTTTTTCAGTTGCTGTGTCCGAGAAGGTCTTGAAATGTAGACCCTTTCATTCTTGCATTCATATGTCCAGTGGCCACTTTGGAAACACTTTTGGCACTGCGCCGCCCCACCGGAAGCCGACATTGCAGGCTTAAGGTCTTTCCTTTCACCCAATTTAACAGCTTTCTCAGTACTCATCAAATACATCTGCCTCTTAGCTTCTCTTTTCTCCTGCCATCTGCTGGGCCCTTCTTCCTTCTGCCCATAAGCATTGACATTTCGGGCGGCCGCCGCCGCCGCCCTTTCCGCCTGCGCACGGCTAAGGCCCTTAGCAGCACTCAGAGCCGCAGCCTTGATTCTTTCAGCTGCAGCCTGAGATTTCTCTTCCTTCTTACTTGACATGTTCTATATTTTATATATGTCCTCAAATTTTACTTTAACAACAGAGATATAAACTTTGCTGCATCAATTCTTCCAGAGAACTAATTCCAAATTATGAAAAACCAACGTCTGTGACTACAGCAGGAAAGAAAAAAAAAAAAAAAATCATTAAACTTACAAACTTATGAAAATCAAAAAGAATAGGGCCAATGTTCTACAGTGATAACAAAAAGTAAATCGACCAAATCGAAACCCTACACAATTTTCCTTCAGTCATTTTTCAAACAGCATTTGGAATGAACGATTGAAAGATTGAAACAACAAAAAAAGAAAATATCACACTCACCTCATCACCTTCACTATGCGCCCATTCCGATACTTGATTCAGAGTTAAGAGAAAGAGAAAGAAAGAAGATATATTAGAGTATGAGAGAGAAAGAGTGATGTTGTTAAATTGCTAGACTAATTACTGTGAAAAAACGTGTGAATTGACCTTTTTTCTCATTTATATTTAAAATACAATAATTATAATAAAATATAAAAAATAGAAAATACAATCAAGCTACTAACCAGTGTCAGTAACTTATAGGAGCATGATATTTATTGAAAATATATTTATTATATGGAATAAAAGTATTTATTATAAATTTATGCAAAATAAAAATTAACTTTATTGAGTTATAATTATATAAAAGGTTTCAAAACATTTTGCGAAATATTTTCATTTGATAAATAGATTCGAAAAAAAAAAGATTAGACTATTAGAATATAAAAATTATGTGGACAGTACAAAAGATGCCCAATCAAAAAATGAAAAAAAAAATCTACAAATATTTTATAAGCAAAAGTTATGGCTGCATTATTCTTTTTATCCCTGTGCTTATCATTTATTTAATTCCTTTCCTATTTTATTTAAAACTTCTATTATTTTCGTCAATTGACACTAGACAAATTTAATAGAATAAATCAAATTCATATTAATTTAAAAATTAATTGAAATTCCAAATTAAATGGATTATACAAATATAGACACTAATGAAGTAATTTAGCTAAATATACAAATATTTGACAATTTTGTTGTTGTTTCTAAACATCATCAATAAATAAAGAAAATGTGATGATCATTTAAAAAAGAAGAAAAAAGACTTAGAAATTATGAAAGAAAATATGATGTTTAAAAAAGTGTTTTACAGTATTTTTCAAAATCAAATACGAGTGTTTGTAAACTTTTTGTTTAGTTGTAATTATGAAAATCAAATAAAACACTATCTCAATTTCAAAACCTTACATAGTAACTTTCGAAATCTCACTCCACTTTTATACATTATATTTTCATGTGGCACAATTCTTTTCAATAACATTTATCATAGTATACTTTTAATTAAAATTAATCAACGAACCAAATCATAAATTTTATGATTTTTAATATCAATAACAAAAAAACCATTACAAATACATCAAAATTTCTAACCTCTAAATGTTATTCTAAATGCGTCTTCAACTTTTTACCTCCTTAAAAAATTATATTAAAAATTAATAAAAAAAATATGTATGTCCCGAAAAGTCATCACTTTTTCTTTTAGTTAAAATTCAAAAATAAAAGACAAAAGACCTCAGAAAATAAGGTAAAGTGTACATTAATAAAAAAAAAATTGTAAAGTAATAAAAGAAGAAATAATAGAAGAGGAAAAAAAATTGAATTGATAAATCAAGCTTAATAAATATGTTGACCACTTAACTCACTTTTCTAAAAATATGGTTCTATATGACATTACCATAGGCATAAACCCTTGATCACAGCCACTAGAGCTAAAGAAAAGATCACATTCAAAAAATCAAGTTTGAAAAACCCTCTTGAAGAGAGAATCTAACCCTAAAACTATGACTCAAAAGGTTTAATTTTAAGACTATAGTAGAAAGAGAAAATATATATTCGTCTTCCTTCCACAAGTGGCATAACCTTAAAAATTTGCTACCACTTATAGTTAATTTTAACGATATTGTTTGTAAGAGGAAACCAGCTAACAATGGAATAAGCATGTAGAAAAGAAAAAATACTATGAAGACGTTTAGAAGTGAGTTATTGATAAATGATTGTTGTAGAAAACAACTTGTTCTTCCAAAGTCGAAAGATTCGAAACCACAAATATAAGAGGTTACTTTGTCAGCCACAGAAAGAAGTTACTATTTTTCACTTATTAAGCATATTTGGACTCTTGTTCCATTAAACTGAACAGAGGTTTGATGTCCTTATAATACACCAACTTACATTCCAATACACTGTTTACTGAGAAACAAAGAAAATGTAGCTTTCAGATAACATTGGTTAGAGACATCTAGAAACAAAAGGACAAACATGCTAGGTCTCTCGATCATCTTTTCCAAGATGGGTTTGAAGGTATTTTTATTGGCCTTCACCATGAAGAATGAGAACACCCCAAATCGACCAGTTCACATTTCTAGAAAAGCAAATCATGATTTATCTTCATAGCTTTGGTTCACTACTGATTTACAGAGTCTCAAACCCAGTCCACACAGATCTATGGTATGTAATCAGAACAAATCCAAATAAAAAAGGACATTAGTGTTAAATAATAGAGGCTGGGCTATTGCAAAGTTGCAGTTTCAGCACAAAAAGCGGCATAATACGAAATACGGAAAATAAAATACAAGATAGATGCAAGTTCACGTCAGCAACAAACATCAATAATTAACCACGTAAAATCCAGTTAAGATGTAGAAAAGCTGCATAAGAGTCCTTTGCAATACTCAACAGTTTAATAGATTTACAACGGTTGACGATTCCCTACATAAGTGAAAAATGGGCCTTGGATACTCACTGCACGTATTCCCACCACCGAAATAAAGGAGGAAAAAAGACACATGAAAGACCTGTGTAGGACAAAATATTGGTGCCCTCAATCATGAAGTTCAAACACTGAGAAGGAATACAATATAACATGATTACCCCTCATTTGCACCTTGGATACTGACAGAAACTTTGTAAATAAATGAGCTGGATGAGGTAAATTTGGGGGATGGAGAAAATTAGGAAAATTATTTCTCAGGAATGTCATACAAAAACAACTACTAAGCTCAAAGGCCCAAATAGCAAACTGAAGAATTGGAGCATATCCACCCACGTTGCTGTATTAATATCTCCCCGCCTTAGTGGCACTGTACAGTATTCCCATGTCCTCGATGCAACGCATAAGCAGAATTTACCCTCTTGTAGGTAAATTTCCTTCGTCTCAAAGCTCTATGTATGTAGTCAGAACCACTTACCCACCAGCAAATCTAGACGTCAAATGAAACAAATAATCTGCCTTCCTGCAAGAGTGAAAGCTTACGATCCATTTACAGCCATCTCCGGTGAAGACTTTGGGGCAACCAATGGACGTTCTTCTCCACCCAATTGTATGTTATCCGATTTTGCATGCAAGCAATCGGAAAAGCTTCTAGAGTCTTCAGCCTCTTTCTCTACGTGATTGTCTTCTCCTGCAATGTTGCTATTATCGGAACTGCTTCTAGAAATACTTTGTACATCTCCCTGATTATTTTCACTTGAGCCCATCCTCCCCTCAACTGTTCGAGCACTTGTCTGAATGCTGATTGATGTTTTCTTACTAGGTAGCGAAGCTTGGCTCAATGTTGAACACAAGGCAGCAAAGACACTATCTTTAGATTTAGAATTCTTTGATAACTTCTGTTTCTTCACAAGTTCAGGTTCCTTATCTTTTGAAGGTAACTTCCTCTTCAACCTGAGAGACTCCAATACCCCATCATCTTCCTCCGAAGTTTCAGGCTGCTTCCTTGGTGGTGGTTTGTAATCTTCATCGTCCTCATCATCCTCATAGTCAACCAGTGACCTTGGACTGAAAATCAAGATGAACAAATAATTTTATAGAATATGAACTACAGAAAATTAAACATAATACTAAGAAGCAGAAGTATACCTTAACTGTGAATAGCTTGAAGCAACTCCATTGGATAGATTAGGTTGTTGGTGTCCTTTCTGATTCGGCGGAACAGATGCAGAAGCAATATCCTCCTCATCACTGATTAAATAATTGAAAAGTAAGACCCCATGCTAGTTATATAAGCAACTGAAATCTCTTAGAATTATCAACAAAGAAGATAATGTACCTGTCCTCATTAAAGTACCGTTCTTCTTCTCTCTCCAAAGCACGCTCATCATTTCGTCTACGAAGGTCCACAACACTAACGGCATCTTTTGTCCCACCATTATCCAAACACTGCAAGCAAGCACACAAAATCAAGCCTGTGTTTCACCCGCAAGTAATGCTCAAAGAAAACGGTTTACCTGTTCATATTTTACTTTCATTGAGTGAATGGACGCCAGATACTCAAATTTCACCAGCTGGTCCCAAAAACAATCAACTATGTATTTCAGCAATACTTTCAGATTCTCCTGTACAATGCAACGTATCAGTTCAACATTTCTCGAGGCATTTAAGATCCACAACACTAATTAAAGATTCACACCTTCCTAATAAACTCAAAAAGCTCCAGAACAGCAGAATGGAGCAGATTGTAGCGATTGCCGTTAGAAACAAAGGCATCAATGATTGGTTTCAGAACATTATTCCTAACAACATAATTTAGCAAATGCTCATCCTGCAGTTTAACACTCCAAATTGTTAGATGAAATGCAAGTAATGAAGGCAAATGAACTGTTTTTTTTCAAGGAAAAACATTAACATTGGTAATAAGAAACCACTAGATACAATTCACAAATCACTTGACTTTTACAATTATAATGAAGTATAATTAAGTGAAAAAAACATCAAACACTTTCCAGGCTTTTACTGCAGCGAAAGTCAGTTTCATGATATACAGCTGCCATTGCCGATGTCATGGTGACAATACAGAAGACAGAACCCCCTACATTGTCAAACCAGGCCATCAAGGCAGCTGACAAAACTGCGATATCTACCACAAAAAAAAGTAAAATTCTTGCCTTCTTGCACCAATTGGCAATATCACCACAATTCATAATGAAACAATAAAAGTTGTCCTCTATTTCTCAATCACCTTTTATTTGGACAGATTTGGACAGATTTGAATCTTTCAACTTTGCTCTATCATAAGAATGTAATAATAGGCATTTGTCTACATATGGTAAATACCCCCCGAACAATAACATAATCAGATTAATTCTTCAAGTCATGGTAATTTAAACTTACATGGCGCGAGAGAATAGTCCGAACAAACCGGACAGCACCAACAACTAAGTATCTTTCTGCTCTCCGTGTCAACAGCAATATTTTTTCAAACACATTATTAAGAAGAAAGTTACACCTAAAAACAGCAAAGAGTAAACCATAAACACAACTTTCATGCATAACAGTACAAAATCAACTGATACTGCAGAGCAACAAGAAAATACTTTATTCTGTATGGATGATGTAGGACACAAAAGCAGAGTAATTCACATATGTTTGATAGTATCTCCGGCTTTGTTCCATTCTGACGATGAGCACTTCGCCCAGGACCTATTGATTTGTCATTTTCATCAGGAGTGTTTTCTGAAGGACAAGATGCTGTTATAACCTCAATCAATTGCCCCAAATGCCTCTCAAAGAATATGTCAATAATAGTGTCCCTCTGTCAGATAAAACTAAAATAGTCAATAAAATAAGATATAGTATTATCCATCATACAGACAGAAATAGACATCATCTTACGTGAAACTTTAACTGACAAGTTTTTCCAACAATTCAGCAAATATAATATAAAATACTATGCAGCATTCAAAAATTTATCCCTGCACAAACAAAACTTAGTATGTTGACTTCAAAATGCAAAGCAAGAAAATTTGATACAACACCAGCAGATAAAATGAAAAATAGTACTTTTAAATCACAAAAAAAGTACAGCAGAATTTGCTGTCACAGAGTCAAAAAGATTCTTAGAAGAGTTCACTGTCCAAATTACCAGATGAACATCCACCTCCCTATTACACATTAAATAAACCGTAACTGCTCCTAACTTTCTCCATAAACTATTAACATGATAGTCATCATATTCTAATAACCCCTAAAAACAGCTAGTATTACATGTTTTAGTATACAACTGTTTGTCTGTTCCTACTTCTGCCAATAACTATCATAGGTGCCCCTAAATTTAAATTCCGACAATCATCTCCTGCTGAAAATCACTCTTGTCCGTATGGCTGAAAGTATGAAACTAACTCTTCCCCAGTATGTTTATCCACCTCGATAGCAATAAACTCTCCATATTCATTTAATGTGACTGAATAATTTATCCAAGACAAGAAACATCTAGAATGCCTCGGAGGAATTAGAGAAAAATCAGGACGTACATCAGAAATTAAGTTTTGAAAATTCAAGACCCAAACCAAACATGATGTCAAATCATGTGACCCATTTAAATTGATGAACAGGGTGGCTTTAAGCAAGGAGTAACATGTAACAACCTCAGCAATCTGAGAATCTGAATAAATCACAATCTTAAAAAACACCAAGCCAATTTCAAACCATGAAAAATTAACCAAAACTCTGCTGCAGGTATAGAGCAACCTCCAAGCTCACTGCAAACGCAGCCAAGAAAAACACCATTCTCATCTCGAAAGAGGTTTTTATACCTGCAACAACAACCAATCCATCACAAAAGATATCTCCAGTGATTTGGAAGACAGCCTCACCATCTTCATTTAGGGCTTCATTATCTTCCAAATTACCCATCTTAATTGTTTCTCGACATTAATGCAGGAGATGGATTTTCCATCAATTATTAGTATGCTAAATGGTGCTTTACACACCAAATTTGCACCCACCCCCGTCCATTTTTTGCCCACAAAATGCCAAAGTTCAAATCTTTCTGTCAAGTGAATCTCCTTATGTACCCAGTCCAGAATTGTGATATTTTCCCGTCATCCCAATTACTGCACCCTTCAGATGAGGCAGTTCCAGAACTTGAGTACACACATAAGACCTGTATCCTCCAGCTTGAGAGGGAGTGAGAATTACGAAAATAGGGTAAATGAGTTTCCATCTTGCGTTTCATCACTAATGAACTCCAGTGTGTAATTGACATGGATCCACTCAAATGTTCTCTCCTTTTTTCTCAAGCAACAATGACAACTCCATAAAAATTTTGCTTAGTTTTCTCTCTCAAATATCAATTCTTTTAATAAAGTCTAGCTTCCCCTGACTTTCTTCCTGAAACTGTCAAAATGACCGTTACTGTTACTATTCAAATTATTCTAATAATATACAACTCCAAATGAGATGTCTTATTATACATTTTAACTTCCCTTTTTTCTCTTTTTTTAGGCAACTCAAGAGAAGCTCGTCAGGTCAATAATCACACTCTGATCACATGATCCCGGTTCGTCAACAAGAAAAAAAAAAAAAAGACTTGGTTCCCATTAAAATACTTCAGCCTGACATATAATTTTAACTGATCAGATTGTCCAATGATTAAATATACTCCCAGTTAGAACACAACATTCAAATCTAGAAAAGAA
>Ga0209489_103516_pt1 | contig 30365 bp, 22 predicted proteins | sample SiratrowhiteBW_FD_187527 | JGI IMG/M metagenome (GOLD analysis project Ga0209489, IMG submission 187527) | Root nodule microbial communities of legume samples collected from California, USA - Siratro white BW (SPAdes) (version 2) | ecosystem: Host-associated > Plants > Roots > Nodule | place...
AGGCGGGACAGGGAGGGAAACAAAATTACAAACCCCACCAAGAAATCCAGATAAGAAAAAGGAATGAAAAAACCAAAATTAAAAAGGAAAAAATCTTAATGAAAAAGAAGAAAGAAAGAGTAAAAAAGGGTTAAAGAAGAAAAGCGTTAAATAAAAACCTGAGCCATGGATCACACTTTGGGGCATAGATACACATAGATTGACAGCTCATCACCTCACCCCAGGGTGGACACAACTTTTGGTGCTTCTTCTTCACTACAACACCATTTTCAAAACCAGAAGGGCAAGAACACAGAGAAAGAGAGGGCACTGCTCAAGGTTGCTGCAATGAAGGGTGGACTCAAGAAGAAGGCCACCGCGGATGTTCCGACCGAGGTGGTTGAGCCTTCTGGGGCTGCGGATTCGGGAGGTGGAGACGGTGGGACTGGGAAAGTTCAAAGCTTTGAGGGGAACGAGGATACCCAGTTGCGGAACGGCGAGGATGAGGAACCCCAAGTGGAGGATTCTGAAGGGGAGGGCGAGGAAGGAGAAGGGGAAGGGGAAGAAGAGTATGGCGTGGAGGGAGATGAAGAAGAGGAAAATGTTGGTGGTGCTTTTCCAGGGGCTCAGGGTGTTGTTCTTGCTGAGAATTTTTATGAAGTTGAAGCCATACGTCGTAAGAGGGTGCGCAAGGTAAAAAGTTCCCATCTTTTCCTCTTCTTTGGCCCATTGGTGGTGCTGTAATGGAGATTTTTTTTTCAGTTATTTTGTTTGTGCTAATTTTATCTGTAATGGGTATTTTATAGTTTTTTTTTGGTATAATGGCTTGTGTGATTCATGCAGTCCACCTTGCTCTTAGATAGATGTTTTCTTCTTGTCTGGTGATTGGGGTTTATGTTTTTTTTCCCTCTTGTTTTGCTTTGAGTTGTCTCTGTGCTTTTTCTTTTAAAAATTATGTTATCTTCAAAATGGATGTTTTTTTGGTCTAGATTTTTTGGTGATAGAGGATTACATGCTTTTTCCTTGTTTTGTGTTGTGTCAGTATTTTTTTTTTTTAAATAATTTTGTCTGCAATCGATTTAGTTTTGGTCCAGCTTCCTCTGCAGTAGTGATTTTTTTAATGGTTGAAGGGGCTACCTAGAATGCTGTGTGATTTATGTAGCCAACCTTTCATGGGATTTGTTGTTCTTATTCTTTGCTGATTGAGGGTTATGTTTTTTCCCTGTATTGTGTCGTGTCTCTTTTTTTTTGTAATTATTTGATCTGCAATGGAGGTTCTTTTAGGGTTGTTTTTGGTCTAGTTTTATCATTAATAGGGTTGTTTCTTTCTTTTTGGTCTATTTTTATCTTAGCAAGGATTCTTTGGAGTTATTTTATGATTTAATGGTGAACTTGATTCGAGTAGCCAACCTCTGAGACAATTTGTTGTTGTTCTTGTTGTTCTTTGGCCTAACTTGTTTTTTGTCTTGTTGGGGGTTTTCCTTTATGAAAATGTGGATTTCCAATGTTGCAAATACAGGGTCAGGTGCAATACTTTATCAAATGGTGAGTGCCCCTTTTGCTCCTTTGCCTTTTGTTCTTATTTTATGGACTGGGTTGTGATGAAACTAACGGGAAAAGGAAAATAACCATCCATCCCATTTTTGGGGTGAAAGAACAGGGAGTGGGAAAAAGAAAAAATGTAGATAGAAAAAGTGATAGATGTGGCTAATAATATGATCACAGATAAGGAGAGATAACAAGGAAATGTGGGTGGAAAAGATTGTGCATTATGAATATATGTATTTTTGCTGATATGTTTGTTTGTTTATTGCTGAAGGAATGGGTGGCCTGAGACAGCCAACACTTGGGAGCCACCAGAAAATCTAGTTTCTGTTCCTGATGTTGTTGAAGCTTTTGAGGAGAGGTATTCCCTTTGTCTTCCATAATTTTTTTTATATCTTTATCTGGACCCTGTGTTAAATTATGAGTACCGATGTGAAGAGGCATATATTCCTATTCTGTTTTATGTTTGTGTTCTGTTTTGCTGTGATTGTGAACATGGTATTAAGTATCGCACGATACACGATTTGTATCATGTGATACGTCGCGATTTGTATTCCACGATCGTCACGATTCACAAACCCCATGATACAAATAGTAGGAATCAGTGTTGTATTGTTCGTATCGCACTTGGAATTGCATGAATCACGATTCAAACAAGAAACACAGCCTGAATCCTGGATTCCGTCTCACTCCAAAGCAGGTGGGGTCGCATGACTCAGTTTGAGAAAACCCTAATCTGCTTTGATTTATTGTGTGAACTGAGCTGGAAGAGATGCATACCAATTCGTGCTCTTCCTTACTTTGATTGCCATGAATGGTTTCTTTAGTAAGGCAGCGAGAGTGGCGCCCATGCGAAAACAAAGAGGCAGTGACACTGGGGCTATGTAAAAAACAAAGAGGTGGCGGCGCCTATGGAAAATGAAGAGACTGCGGTGAAAATGAGAGAAGAACCCTAATGTTGTCTCTTTTTCGTATTCTCCTTTTAAGAAAGGAGTTGGACCATACAACCCAGCCCAATCCAACCATTCTAACATTAATGTAATCTGCCCAATATATAACCACCAATGATATAAAGACTCATTTTGAGGTTGTGATTATTAATTATATCTTTATATGTCTATATGTTTTATATGGTATATTTTTAAAATGTTTATGAATCTTATGATTCACTATTCGAAATATAAGCTCTCCGAAACATACTTGGTATCACGATTCAACTACCATGATTGTGAATAGGTTGCTTTGCTTATAAGCAGAGGTAAAAAGACTGTAGCTGCCTGAAACTGGTTGGATATATAACATGTCTAGATTGTGAAAATTACCTGTTTACTAATACTTATTTTTTGTGGTTTCAAAGCTTGAAGTCAGGAAGACAACGCAAGCGCAAACGCAAGCACGTGGTGCATCATACTCAACCCAAGAAGCGGCTGGAGCGTTCTACCACTCCATACAGCCTTCGACGCTTTTCGACTAGTACGGCTGGGAACCATACACAGTCTGCTCCTCCTGTTCTTACTGATGCCAGCCTTCCTGTTATTCCTGCCTTTCCTCAGACTGTTCTTTTTGCTGACGAATTGGGAAATGGTGCTGGCAGCAGTCTTGAAAATGCCACACCTGTTAGTGTTAACAAGTCTGCAATTGGTTCAGAACAAAATACTGAAAGGAACGAGGAAAATGATTATGATCCCAAGCTTAGCGAGCTTAAAGCTTCTTCTGCCTGTGGGAATGAAGCAGACAGGGTTGCTATACGAATTCCAGAAGTAATTCCTTCAGGTCCTGGGTTTGCTGGCAATAATGGTCAAACAGTTGCTAAATCAAAGGGGGTTCACGTGGAAGTAAGTGAAAGTGGCCGCTGCCGGGGAGCCAAAAGGAGAAAATCTGGTTCTGTAAGGAGGTTCAACAAAGAATTATATGCTGGTGAGCCTGCCAATGCACAAAATCCAATTGGAGTAGCTGTTAACACAGCTGAGTCAGCAGCAATACCAAGGAATGCTGGTAGTGGTGCTAATCATGCCAGACCTGCTAGCAACATCGTAAAGATTATAAAGCCAATAGGCTATTCAGCTTCTGTAGCCAGTGGAACGCAGGATGTTTTGGTAACCTTCGTGGCTTCAAAGTAAGTAACTCAGCAATTAACAATAAATTTCATTGTGCATTTGTTTTTATGATATGCATGCTAAGATTAATATTCCTTTAGTCATGTATGTTTTTATGATATCTTTCTTCTGTGATACAGCTGGTCAGTTCAGGAAAGTGGAAGTGTTAATTTTGGTTGCGATTGTGCACTCTTCGATAATGATTGTTTTCAGTTATTGAGAAAACAATAGTCCTTATTGCTGCTCCTTTTTATCACAGTTTATAGAGACAGTTGATCGAGCTTCTGGTAATAAATGAAGCCAGTGACAGATATTTGCAATATCATTCACTTCTATTTTACATTTTAATTGATAAACCATTTACTTGTAAGTTTGACACGGAAATGTTAAGGTAGCTTAAAATTTATTGACTTGTTGAAGCTTATTTTATTTTTTTGTTTCACTACAAACAGTTAAAGCTTGAATTTTACTATTTGCGTATAGTGCTTTTCTTTTCTTTGGTTGATCAAGGATGTGGTGTGGAATATTTGATAGAAAAGGGGAAATCGATTTAGTTGAGAAACTTTGATGTCTACAATTCCTTTGGGTAGTATAAATACAATTTTAGCCAATGATCACAAATGCTAAAACATATATAGAAGAAAATACTTTCCTTTAATTTTGTGCATCTTCAGTTAGACCTTGATGGACTTTTAGAATGCCCCACCTGATGTCTACACCCAATAGTGTCCTCATTGGGTCCTGAAGGGAAGGAAGTAAGGGAATCGGGAGAGGAAGTGCCACTCACTCACACATACACTAGATGTCTAAGCCAAACTTATCTGGGTTGGTTGCGCTATCACACGTGACTTGTGTTGTAGTCAACTTGACCGAGAATTTATTTGGTTAAGGAAATAAATAAACTAGTCAAGAGAGGGTTGAAGCATTGCTTCTATCCACCACCTTTCACTATGTTCTATCAAGCAAGGCATGCAACCTTGGAGTGGAACGATCTATCGTCAACATCATCGTCAATAGGGAAAGGAGTCAAGTAAAGAATTAACAAGGAAAGAAGGTAAAGGGAAGAAACAAGTGTAGCAATAATAGCATATGCGAAGCTAGATCACTTTGGGCAAACGGGTACGAGAGAAAAAGGTTTTGGAATGCTTATTTTGAGACACAATAATAAATTGAAAGAGGTACCCTTTCAAAAAGGATGTGGTTTCCTAGTAAAGGGAAGAAACAAGTGTAGCAATAATAGCGCATGTGAAGCTAGATCACCGAAGTTTGAGCAAACGGGTACGAGAGAAAAAGGTTTTGGAATGCATATTTTGAGACACAATAATAAATTGAAAGAGGTACCCTTCAAAAAGGATGTGGTATCTTGTGCAAGAGTTGTTTGCTTGTTACCAGTAGGATTAGCTTGGGTAGTAAGATTCAAACATGAGTTTCAAAAATACAAAATGGGTTGAAAATCTTGGGATCAAAAGTTTGTTCTAATGAACTACAAATCCTTGCTCCTAGTGAGTGTAGTGTTTACTAGGTGAGTAATGAATTAGATTGGATGGGTTGATGACAAATCAAATTAGGATTTATGGAAATAACTCCAATTATTACGAGTCGTGATTCATGATATGATTTCAGGGGTGTTTCTTTTTTCTGTAATAGAATAAAAGGTAGCTTCCTCATTTGTGCTAGTGCTAAGGGATAACTTGGCTTTGGATTTTTCAAATTGATTGGAAGAAAGAATAGTTATAGAGAAGAAGGAAAAACGAGAGCTAGAAAGAAACAATAGGTTGAATATAAAATATACTCTGTGGGCTAAACTTTGCTAAGTTAATTGCATATCGTAAAAAAGGAAAATGTTATGTCCTTTTTGGGAAAGACATTTGAATGGTATTGTTTTGATAGGCTAGGATTAATCGAAAAAAGCTACGCTTAAGGTATAATTTTGAATTCTTAGTATGCTTAATATAGTGAAAACTTCAATAGAGCTAATCTACTCCATTAATTGGTACTATTTATAATAATTTTGATTCTTTGGTTTTTTTTTTTTTTATGAGAAACGTGAATCGATAGAAGGATTCTTCTATTGGAATTATATCCTAAGCCCCCTTAAAGATTAATTGATTAGTTCATTGAATCCTAGGTCATGATGGATTGATGGATCTTGATCCTACAACCATGGTAGTCAAAATTGCGATTCACCCTATAAGATTGTACGAATCTACAATCTACTTCTCCTTCTACGATCTTCGATCACCTGAAAAACTACGATTTTGGTGGTTCGCATCGGATCGACAATATAAATCGCAAATCGCGTAAAAACGGTGAGTCTCATGATGCGATGTAGTCTTCTTGCTGCAACACAGTTCCTCAAAGTGGCGACACTCGTGCTTAAGTTCCTTGCAGCGACATAGTCCCTCTTGCAGTCGCACCTCTTGTGGCGACACTTCTCATGACAGGTTGTACTAGAACCACTCTAGAGTTTTATTGGGCTAGGATGGGATTTGTAACTTGAAAGCCCAATTGGCAATATCCAAACCAAAGCCCCAATAAACCTCCATATAGGTCTAAAATGAGGCATACTCCTCCCTGGGCCCTATCTTTTAATAGAAGCCCAATTGCAAAAGGGGTATCTTTTAAACCAAAGCTCGCCCAAGTGCTCCTCTGACCTTGTCTTTGTACCCATTGAGTCAAGAGTTGACTCATGACCACCATTGGGTGTGAAATATAATGATTTTGTGTATGTATAGGATCTTACGATTCGTGTTACGATCTTCCGATTTACTATTCATATTTCTCTTTCCGATCTTGATTAAGATCTCGATTTTGATTACCTTGCCCACAACCTTCCTAGTAAATGGTCTAGTAAGCCTAACACAATACTGTTATGTAGCTTTTGTTAGAGTAATTAACCACTTTCTTCACTTTGCTTCCTATTTTATCATTTTCTCCCCTTCCTAAGGGTAATGTCAGGCTAGCAAATGTCGTCTTTGATAATATCCAGAGCCTTAAGTGTACTTCTGTCCAGATAGACACAAATGTGTTCGATGGTAATTCACACTATTAAAACTTGATTATATATACAAATCTAATTTTGAATTGTATCACTGCTTTTAGTATAAAATTAACTATTTTTGGTATAAAATTAACCATTTTTAGTAAGCATAACCAAGGTTTAAACATTGTAATGTTACCACAATTGTGTTTGCAGCGTGGTTAGGGAGTGTCTAAAAGCCTTAAAGTTGCAACAGAAGTTGTAGTTGTGGGCTATTTTCTAAAGGGCATAACTTTGAGTTCCAAATTCATGTAATGTAAACATTCATAGTCTATAACAACAGTAATCTTTTCTCATTAGGCAGGATTTATATTGATCAAATGACGTTCCATTTCCAAAACCAAGTCTTTGGAAAGACCATTAAATCAAGATCTCTATTTTATAAATTTTTTCATTTGTTATTCTTTGGTCCTTCTCTACCTTTGTCTACCGGGTATGAGGTATGATCCATTTAATTACTTTGCATACTAGGCCGTCAAATTTGGTAGTAATGGTGTCAAATTTGGCAAATGATCTGCATTTTCACAATTCAATAGCACAAACAGCAGCCACTCAAAAAAATTATAGTGGGATGGTGGATTGTGTGATGGCTGCTATTCTATATATAAATATTGTTTCTCTTTCTCTAATGTCAGTAAAATGCTAACTTGTACAATCCAACAAGTTTTGTGTGGGTTCACCGGCTAACTCATAGGGGATTGCTAATTGCGTAGATCACTTGTGGATCAAGAGTTTCAGTTGAAAAATAATTAGATTATTGATCTGCTTTGATCTTTTCTAAGATGAATGAAGACCTACTTGATACTTTTATAGTTGTCATCGAATAGCCGTAACTATCACTGTACATTGCCACAATCATAGCTGGATGTTGTTGTGGCTGTTGCAGGTTTCCTGAGAAACACTGTTGTGGTTGCCTTGCTCCCTGTGACTGCCATGCTTGTTATGAGTCTTACATTGCATATCATGGCAAAGATGACATGGTTTTAGTGCGTTGTAGAGGTTGAGTCTAGAGACAGGTCGACTGCATGATTAGGGCTCACATCTAAAAAAGAAATGATAGGGAAGGTGGGGTTTGGACTTGTAGGTCAATAAGTGAAATGCACCTGTTTTAAAATCCTTTGTTCAGAGTTTATTTGGGTCAGTTGGGTGTTGTTTGTTTGTGCCTGTTGTTTCTGTGTGGTTTATTTATGACTTCTAAGTTATAGGTTTAATTTCTTATTCCATGCTATTTTTCTTACATATATGCATGCATCTAAAATAATTATGCATTTTTGGAAGGATGTTATGATCTATTGGTCTTTATACAATCCTTGAGTTTGACAACATTGCTCTCTTTCTAGCTTCTGTTATATAAACATGTATGTATTTGTTGGATAATTTTGCCTTCTTTCTTATTATTATATGCATATATTTTATTATTATATCAATTCTATCTATTTATTAAATTTTTTATTTATATATTCTGTTTATATATCTGTATAATGGTATATAAATGTTATATGTTTTGTCTCTTATATGCTTTGGTAGAGACCATAGTTATCCTTCACATCCATGCCGACTCACCCATCACTGATTTGCCTCTTTGACTAGAGGTTGCTGCAAGATGGGTGAAATCTTGTATTGCTTCATTCTTATATTGCTTTAGACATTTTATTCCTTTGCTTATAGCAAGTTTTGAATGTTCTCATATACATGCAAATTTACAATATTTCTGAAGTTGATCTTGCCTGATGCCATTATTTTAATTTTGAAAGCATTTTAAGAGGAAAATCATTATAGATATGTGAGAGCAATAAATGAAGTTGTTCAAGGTCTTTGAACAAATGTAGCTATGGTCTGTTAGATGAACATTAAGTAAGTATTTAATAAAGTAAATAAGAAGCAAAAATGAAATCAATTTCTTTACAATTTAAAATTAGCTTATGCATAAGTTAGTTTTTAAAGAAGTTAATATGAGCTTTCTGTTTTTGCAAATCAGCTTATTTGTAAGTTAATTTTAGTTTGAAGAAGTTTATTTAATTTTTTCCCTCATTTTTCTCTTATTATGAGTGTTAAGAAGTTTTGTCCAGACATGTCTGTACTCTTTGCTTTTAACTTATATCACTTTGTTCTATGGAGCCTGGGATTTCATTTTCATTATTCCATTTTGTTCCTAAATGTATATCCTTACTCTCTTTTATTTACATCAAGACTTTGCAGGTCTATTCTATGAGTATATTATATGAGCTGAATTATTTATTGATCAACTCTGTAGGTCTGATGGAACAGAAGTGATGGTTAACAACAAGTATCTAAAAGCTTTTAATCCACTTCTTGTAAGTACCCTTTTCCTTCTGATTACTACATTTGATTATTTCATTGTCAAAGTTTCTAAGGCCTCTTCTCATATAACCCTTATCTTTTTCATGTGTTGCAGCTCATCAATTTCTATGAGCAGCATCTTCGCTACAGCCCTACATCTTGACCGAGTAAAGTATTGAAGGTGCTTTGAGTATGTAGTCAGATTTCACATGACCACACTTAGTTATTTTTAATAGTATCTTTTGTAGATGCAAAAGATGGTAAAGGGCAAGAAGTGCATTGTTTGTAAGTTACATGTAGGTATTGACATTTTAACCAGTGGTTGTCTGGCTTCATACTGTGATGCAACCTGATGATGGCATAAAGAACTACATATTTTCAGTGTCTCAAGACATGAGGGACATGATAGTTTCTTAATAGTTAGTTAGTCCAGAATGAAAGACTATTTTGGATAATGTCAAATTTTATGGAAATTTATAGCTATTTATTAGCAGTCTATGTTTGCCTATTATGTTTTAAATACTGATTGATTGACTTTATTTTAACCAAATACAGGAAAATCCACAGTTAACTGCATGTGAAATTATTAAATAAAATGCTATGTTTCACCCAGTTTTCATCCTACTTGAGATGCAAACTTGGAAATTTTTTATTTTTATGCAGCACTCAGTGTTCAGAAGTTATTTTGGATTTCTTATTAATCCAAGTGCAGTGATCTCATTTGAGTAGGAGGTGGTTTTTCTAGTTTCCTGTTTTACAATATATAAATGTGAATTTGAAAAGGGAAATTGATTTCATGAGCAAAGTTTGGTTGTGGTAGAAAAGGAGATTGCTTCATGCAGTGTGAACAAACTTAGTTGAATTGGTCTTTTTGATGCTTGTATTTCACTCAACTTGAAATGCTGGATTATGAACATAGTTTCTTTGAACTTATGATATATACGTGTTTTGTTTTGGTAAATTTCTTCAGTCATTTACCATTAAAAGAGTAAAATGCGTGGTATTTTTCATAAAACTAAAAATCAAAGTGTTTTGTAGAAGTTAATTTTTTTAGTTGATTTTGGTTTGAGAGAAGTTTATCATTTTGCTTTTATTGTTCAAAAAGGGAGGTTTGCTTGTTGCAATGTCACCTCATGAAATTAGATTTTTTGGACGAATTCTGCCTCCACCCTCATATAGTCTGCCTACACCTCCATAAAATTTTAAATTCCGAATGTGTCCATATGGAAATGACAAAAAAGGACATGATTTTGTTTGATAGAAAAACGCACAGCATTCCTCCACCTCCACGCACAGGGAAGCTGTATCCATTTTTCTCAAATACATTATTTATGGTGGCGTTTTTAAAAGTTTAGAAGGTGATTAAATAGTAGAAAAAACTTTTTGACTCTTGAAGAGTGTTAATCAGCGGCGAGGAATGATGGTGTGGTAATAATTTTTATTTTTGTGGATTTTGAACGTTGTGGTAGGTCACTCGAATGAAACTGTTCAGTATAAAATTTTTTAGAAAATGTAAATTGGATGGGCAAACGTTCGATTTATAAATTGCAAACTGGATGTAAAATAGTGGAGTTGAATCTGGTTTGTAATTTGTAAACCGGACGCTACCTCGTCTGGTTTACAAAACTTTTAGGTTTTTGCAAACCAGATGGCCAGTGGGTGGAGCCTATCCGGACTGCAAAAACCTAAAGGTTTTGTTAATCGAACAGTGACATTCGGTTTATAATTTTTTTAAAAATTTTAATTTTTTTTATTGTGTCTTGAGTTGTTTAAATGTTATGTTATAGATATGGATAATCTTTATAGATATTCAGAGGAAGTAAATAAGGTGTTTGATATAAATGATGGACATGAAAGTGGTTTAGTGGTTCGAGAAGAAGACTGCATTCTTGATTTTACAACTGATGACATAAAATGATTTGTAGTTGTTTATGTTTAACAAATGTAAATTAATTACATAACAATGTGATATATTGTGTAGGTATTTGGTGCCCGAGATGAGTTACTTCAATGGGTTCGCAAGGTTGCATTTTGGACTTGGACTTTTTGTTGTCATACTCAGATCTGACAAAGCAACTGGAGCACAAGGTAGGAACACATTTGTCTTGTTGGGATGTGAAAGAAGTGAAAAATATAGAAAATATAGAACAAATTTAGAGGTGAGTATAACCAGCACAGGGAAGTGTGAAACAACCGGGACCAATCACACTTAGGAAAATAAATGAAATGGATTTTATTCCCTCTAAATATTAAAATTACAAGAAAAATAGATGTGTCCTGGGTGTTGGCCTAACCTAGTTCTGAATCCTTGTGATCTCCCCTCCATTCCTTTAGAGCTCCTCTATTTATACCCTTTCTTCCCTATCTAAAAGATATAAAAGATAACTAACATATATGATATAAATCTAAATCTCCTAACAGAATCCTACTATTAAAATAACTAATAATAGAATCTTATCTTAATTAATAAATAATAACTAATAATCAAATCTTATCTTAATAAATCTTAACTAATATTTTTCTGAAAACTAATGGGATGTAACAAAGTGTGACTGTCCATTCAGATTGTGTGACAAACCAATAAAAGGTCAAGAACGTTGGGTTTTGAAAGTTATATGTGGGTTGCATAATCATGAATTGGCTGAGACATTGGTTGGTCACCCTTATGCTGGTAGGTTACAACCCGATGAACACACTTTAGTTGTGGACATGACAAAGAGTCGAGTGAAACCAAAGAACATAGTGTTTACACTTAAAGAGAAGAATGAAGACAATGTGACGACAATCAAACAGTTGTATAATACCAGATATACATACAAAAAATCAGTTAGAGGATTAAGAACTGAAATGTAGTAGTTGATGATGTTATTAGAGCATGACAAATATATTCATTGGAATAGGTGTCACGTGTCCTCCTAAGTTGTTAGTGATATATTTTGAACTCATCTTGATTCTTTGAAGTTGTTAAATGCATTTAGCAATGTCTTGTTGATGGTTAACACATACAAGACAAATAAGTACAAGCTTCCACTACTTGAAATTGTAGCTGTGACATCGACAGACTTTACTTTATCAACTGACTTTGTTTTGATGTCTAATGAACGTGAAAACAATTTCACTTAGGTTTTACAAAGATTATGAGGGCTGTTTTTGAGAGGAGATGTATACCCTACAGTTATTGTTAGTGATAGGGACCTTGCTCTAATGAATGCCATTAAATTTGTTTTTCCTGAAGCTTGTAACTTATTGTGTAGGTTCCACATAAATAAGAATGTAAAGGCTAAGTGTAAAATGCTTGTTCATCCAAGGGAGGTGTGAGATGTTGTTATGGAAGCATGGACAACTGTGATTGATTGTAAAGATTGTGAAGCATTTCCTAAATGTGTTGAACGATTTGAATGTGCTTCTTTGGCATGGCCTTTATTTCTGGAATATTTGCAAAAGACCTGGATTAAACCTCATAAGGAAAAGTTTGTCAGGGCATGGACAAATAAGGTCATACATATGTGCAACACCACATCAAATAGGTATGTTGTTATATTTTTTGTTTATTTATATGTTACTGAGAGTTGTGTTATTTGAAGTAATTTTGTGTCGTGTATGCAGGGTTGAACAAACTCATGGGAATTTGAAGCGAATTTTACAAACTAGCATGGGTGATTTATGTACATGTTGGGATGCAATCAACAATCTTCTCGTCCTTCAACATAATGAGATTAAGACCTCTTTCAAGATGAGTCTACATGTTGTTACCCACACTTTCAATAGCTCATTTTACAAGCGTTTGCTGGGTGCGGTAAGCAAATATGCGTTGATGCATATTGCAGAAGAGTTTAACAAGGTAAAAGTTATTGGGTTTGATAAGAAAAAGTGTGGCTGTGTCCTTAGACAAACTCAAGGGTTTACCGTGTGCATGTCAACTAGCAAGATATTTTGTTGGTGTGATACCCTAAGTGCATGTGCTATGGGCTAGACTTAGTTTCTCAAACATATCATGAAGTCAGTCATAATTTGAATTTTTCAATCAGCAAGAACGGGATGTGATTTTTAAACGCTTTGAGGAGGTTGATATTGGAGGTAAAATAACCATTAAGGGCAAGCTTCGAGAAATTGCATACCCTGACATGACATCATTATGTCTGCCATTGGAAAGAGTTAAAACTAAAGGGTCTCAAAAAAGTAAACAAAAACGATTAGAGAAGTCAAACAAACGTGACCATTCATACTTTAAGCATGTAGACAAAATTCATTCCATTAAGGATAATTGCTCTACACAAAATGCTTCAAGGGTTAAGGTAAAACCACATTTGCCCACACCCTCTAAAGTAATCCCCATGCTTGATCAGTTTCATCCTATTTGTCATCCATACATAGTATATGTTATTGATGTTAAACTTGATGGACATTGTGGTTATTGATAAATTGTTGTATTGTTGGGAATGAGAGAAGAGTCATGGCCTGAGTGATATATTTTAGACTCATCCTGATTATTTGAAGTTGTTAAATGCATTGAGCAATGTCTTGTTGATGGATAACACATACAAGACAAATAAGTATAGGCTTCCACTGCTTGAAATTGTAGGTGTGACATCGACAAGCTTAACTTTCTCAACTACCTTTGTTTTGATGTCTAGTGAACGTGAAAAAAATTTCAGCTAGGCTTTACAAAGATTAAGAGGGTTGTTTTTTAGAGGAGATCTATACCCTATAATTATTGTTAGTGATAGGGACCTTGCTCTAATGAATGCCATTAAAGTTGTTTTTCTAGAAGCTTGTAACTTACTGTGTAGGTTCCACATAAATAAGAATGCAAAGGCCAAGTGTAAAATGCTTGTTCATCCAGAGGAAGCGTGAGATGTTATGGAAGCATGGACAACTATGATTGATTGTAAAGATTGTGAAGCATTTCCTAAATGTGTTGAATGATTTGAATGTGCTTCTTTGGCATGACCTTTATTTTTGGAATATGTGCAAAATACCTGGATTAAACCTCATAAGGAAAAGTTTATCAGGGCATGGACAAATAAGGTCATGCATATGGACAATATTACATCAAATAGGTATGTTGTTATATTTTTTTATGTATTTATATGTTACTGAGAGTTGTGTTATTTGAAGTAATTTTGTGTCGTGTATGCAGGGTTGAACAAGCTCATGGGAATTTGAAGCAAATTTTACAAACTAGCATGGGTGATTTGTGTACATGTTGGGATGCAATCAACAATCTTCCCGTCCTTCAACATAATGAGATTAAGACCTCTTTCGAGATGAGTCTACATGTTGTTACCCACACTTTCAATAGATCATTTTACAAGCATATGTTGGGTGCGGTAAGCAAATATGCGTTGATGCATATTGCAGAAGAGTTTAACAAGGTAAAAGTTATTGGGTTTGATAAGAAAAAGTGTGGCTGCGTCCTTAGACAAACTCAGGGGTTTACCATGTGCATGTGAACTAGCAAGATATTTTGTTGGTGTGATACCTCTAAGTGAAATGCATGTGCTATGGACTAGACTTGGTTTCTCAGACATATCATCAAGTCAGTCATCATTTGAGTTGTCCATTTAGCAAGAATGGGGATGTGATTTCTAAACGCTTTGATGAGGTTGACATTAGAGGTAAAATAACCATTAAGGGCAAGCTTCGAGAAATTGCATACCCTGACATGACATAATTATGTCTGCCATTGGAAAGAGTTAAAACTAAAAAGGTCTCAAAAGAGTAAACGAAAACTATTAGAGAAGTCAACCAAGCGTGACCCTTCATACTTTGAGTATGTAGACAAAATTCATTCCGTTGAGGATAGTTGCTCTACACAAAATGCTTCAAGGGTTAAGGTAAAACCACATTTGCCTGTACCCTCTAAAGTAATCCCCATGCTTGATCAATTTCATCCTATTTTTCATCCATACATAGTAGATGTTATTGATGTTAAATCTCATGGACATTATGGTTCTCGATCAATTGTTGCATTGTTGGGAATGAGAGAAGAGTCATGGCCATTAATTAGAATGGATCTATATAAAGAGTTATGTGAATGGCGTGATCAATATACAAGTATCTTCGGTAGCCTTGAACGTCTTGAACTGAAAAACTCATTACTTGTTCAAGGGACGCCATGCGTAAGTGCTTGTTACATTCCATGATTTACTTTTGTTTTATATGGAAAATCTTTTAATAATATTTACATATTTGCAGGCTAGTGTTGAGAAATGGATGACTATACCAGATATGGGTTACGTCATTGCTAGTAAATATAATGTTATACTAATTTGTTTGTCATTGAAACAAAATGTAACTATTTTTTTCATTACGGAGTAAACCTCCAATTGATCTTAGTCTACATCGGCTAATATGCATCGGACATGTCTATGGGTCACATTTTGTACAGGTACATTTTATATGTTACAATTACGCCATTCCATTATTAAAATGTAAAGGCTAAATCAATTTTGAATTTCAACTACAAGTTAAATTGCTTGATGGTTTCCTTTACCAAATGTAGACATGATGTGGACCACTGTAGAAAATATATGGGTGCAAGCATAACTTTTATTGATCGAAAACTCAATATTTATTTACATTCGAGAGAGATAACATAAAACTTAACGAATTTTAAAAAATATGGAAACTAGAAGATTGGTTAAAACCAATCATTATTCACAGAGGTCTGTTACAAACAAACCTTTATAATTGGTAACTGAAATCCTTTATTCATGCACCTAAAATATTCATTTTTCATCCAACAGCCACACTGCTTGGTCATGGATGCCACGTAGGTTAGTAAATATCCAACCCCTTTATTTTCTCCGATTCTCGTGCACTCATTCTCGAACAGTATTTTTCCCACTTGTATGGAAGTCGGTATTTTTCCCAACTGGCATCATAAGAGGCAATTCTCTAACACTCCTCCTTGCTTCTTTTGATGCAAACACCAATCTTCTCTCTCAGTTCTTCGAATCTGCGTTTTGAAAGTGCCTTAGTTAAAATATCTGCAAGCTGGTCTTCGGTTTTGCAATGAACAAGAACAACTTCTTTATTGTTCTGCACTTCTCTCGGAAAATGGTATTTGATTTTGAAGTGCTTTGTCTTTCCATGAAACACTGGATTATTTGAGATTGCTATTGCTGCCTGATTAACAACATTGATAATCGTCCCGTCTTCTTGAGTAAACTTCAAATATGCAAATATTTTCCTGATCCACAAAGCTTGGTTAACAGTCGCAGCAGCTGTAACATACTCGGCTTCGACCGTGGACTGAGCTACCACCTCTTGCTTCTTTGAACACCATGAAAAATACCCAGACCCAAGACTGAATAAATAGCCCGAAGTACTCTTCATGTCATCACTTGAATCTGCCCAATCACTGTAAGAAAAACCATGCAAATTTACCTCCTTCAATCTCCCAAACATAATTTTGAACTATAGTGTTCCTTTGATATATCTCAAAACTCTTTTTGCCGATTTGAGATGTAACTCACTTGCACAGTGCATAAATCGGGATAACAAACTTACAACAAACTGGATATCAGGTTGGGTTGCTGTAAGGTATATTAAACACCCTATCAGGCTTCTGTACAAGCGTTCATCAACTCGGTTTGAACCGTCATCCTTGCAAAGCTTCTCATTCTGCATCAACGTAGTGCTTATCTCCTTGCAACTTTTCATGTTGAATTTCTTCAACACTTCTTTAGCATACTTCTGCTGTCCCATGAAGATGCCATCATTGGTTTGATGTATCTTCATTCCCAGAAAAAATGCCATATCTCCTAAGTCGGTTATCTCAAAGTCTTCAAACATTTGAACTTTAAATTGTTCAACAAGTTCAAATTTGCTTCCTGTTACAAGTAAATCATCAACATATAATGACACAATTAAAACATCATGATTCTTGACTCTAACATACAGAGTCAATTCACTTGGACTCTTGATGAAACCTTTCTTCAAAAGAAAATCATCAATCCTGTTGTACCATGCTTTTGGTGCCTGCTTAAGGCCATACAAAGCCTTCTTCAATTTGAAGACTTTATCGTTAGCTCCCAACTTAACAAACCCTTCAGGCTGCTCCACATAGATCTCCTCCTCCAGAAAACCATTCAAAAATGCCGACTTCACATCAAGCTGATATACCTTCCAGTTTTGATGAACTGAAAGGGCTACCAGCAACCTGATAGTGTCCAGTCTTGCCACTGGAGCAAAGAAATCTGTCCCGAATTGTTCAACATAACCTTTAACAACCAACCTCACCTTGTACTTGTTGATTGAACCATCAGCATTCAATTTAATCTTGAAGACCCATTTGACACCAATGGTTTTCTTGTCAAACGGTCTATCTACAAGACTCCAAGTTTCATTCTTCTCAATCATCAACAGCTCGGCCTTCATTGCAGCAACCCAGTTTGGGTCATTTGCTGCTTCTTCATAATTCATAGGTTCAAAGATAGCAACATTACATCTTTGATAAACATCAGTTAGAGATCTAAAACCTCTCATAGGCCGATCATCAAATTCATCTTCACCGACCTCCACCTAGGTTGTTTCTGACTTGTCATCGGAGACATCAATCTCCTTCTCAGCTTCAATTCTCTCTTCATCATTCCAGTTCCAGACAGTGTCCTCATCAAAGTTGACATCTCTGTTGATGATCAACTTTTTCTTCAAAGGCTGATAAATTCTGTAGCCTTTGACATTGCTGCTGTATCCCATGAACACACCAACCTTGGCTTTTTCATCAAGTTTGGCCCTTTTCTCCTTTGGTACCTAAGAATAGCATACACACCCAAACACCTTGAGGTGTTGCACAAATGGTTTGTATCCTTTCCAGGCTTCAAATGGAGTCTTAATCTTTAATGCTCTAGTCGGCAACCTGTTCAACAAATAAGTGGCCGTGTTAATGGCCTCAGCCCAAAATTGTTTGGGCAATTTCTTCTCATACAACATGCACCTCGCCATCTCCATGATCGTTCTGTTCTTCCTTTTTCTCAAAGTCCTTCTCTAACAGCTGTCCCACACTTAGCAAGTTCAGATCAATCTCAGGAACATACAACACATCCGAGATGATCTTCACTCTCGAGTCAGAGTCAATGGCAATATCACCAATGCCCTTGACATCAATGTAGTCACCATTCCTGATCTTAACCTTTGAATGGTGAGTACCATCCAACTTCACGAACATATTCTTGTCATAGGTAATATGGTGAGTACACCCACTATCAATTAGCACGTTGCCACAAACAGATGCTTCTCCCTCTCGTCCTTGGATTCTTGAGCAACTTGGGCTTGTTTCTTCCTCTTGCATACCTTCTCAACACGTCCCTTTTGGTTGCAAGATCTACATACCACCTCGGGTCTCCACCAACATTTCCAGTGTGGATGTTTTGACTTCTTGCAATGCTGACATGGTGGTTAACTTTTTTTTTCACCACCGCCAGCTTCATTCTTCTTGTTCTTCTAGGTCTTCTTCTTTTTCTTCAACCCAGACTCTTTCTTTTCTTTGGCCATAAAAGCCCCTTCGGTACTCAGCTCAAGTCTCTACAATCTCTTCTGCTCCTGAGTTTGTAGAGCATTCATGAGCTTGATTATTGTGATCTGCGAAAGATCTCTAGAATCTTCAAGTGAAGATATCTTTGATTCAAATCTCTCGAGGAGGCTTACTAGCACCTTCTCTACCACCCTCTTATCGGGCAAGTCTTTTAGTAAACGAATTTTGTTGACTACCAGCAAGAGTCTATCAAAATATTCTTTGGTAGTCTCATTCTCCTTCAACCTTAGCATTTCAAATTCTCTTCTTAGATTGAGAACTTGCATTTGTCGAGTTAGTTCATTACCTTGAAACGAAACTTGAAGAGTATCTCATGCTTCCTTTGCTGTTTCACAATTTATGATTCTCATGAAAACAACTTTGAAAACCGCAGAGTGAATACAAGCTTTAGCCTTGGCTCTAATTTGAGCCACAGTTGGATCTGCCTGTAACGACTGACCTCCGTGTTTACAGATTCCCACAATCCACTCGCTTCTAGATAGGTCTTCATTTTAACTTACCATATCTCATAGTGTTCACCAGAAAAGACTGGTGGTGCTGCCATGAAATTTGCAGACATCTCTCACTCTCTTCAAGAACTCTCGTCTCACAGGTTTTTTTTTTTTATCACTCACACTCACACAAGCCCTTAAGAACTAAGAGCTCTAAAACCACTTTGTAGAAAATATATGGGTGCAAGCATAACTTTTATTGATCGAAAACCCAATATTTATTTACATTCGAGAGAGATAACATAAAACTGAACGAATTTTAAAGAAATATGGAAACTAGAAGATTGGTTAAAACCAATCATTATTCACGGAGGTCTGCTACAAACAGACCTTATAATTGGTAACTGAAATCCTTTATTCATGCACCTAAAAGATTTATTTTTCATCCAACAGCCGCATCGCTTGGTCATGGATGTCACGTAGGTTGGTAAATATCCAACCCCTTTATTTTCTCCGATTCTCGTGCACTCATTCTCGAACAATATTTTTCCCACTTGTATGGAGTCGGTATTTTTCCCAACTTGCATCATAAGAGGCAATTCTCTAACAACCACGCACAATTCTCCAAAGGCACAATTATGACAATCTCATTATATTTGCAGAATGTAAAGATTTGTTTTCATGTTAGGATCAAATACAACATATGTTAGGATCAAATTTATAGTTGTTTGTTTAACTTGTTTAAAATCCAAAGTTGAATTTCAATGACTCGGAGGTATGTTAACCTAGTTAGACATCCTAGTGTGGAAGTGAGATAATATTTCCATGGATTTTTTCACCCACTTACCATGTACAATGAAGAAATAAGACTCAGTGTGGGTAATAGTGAATAAACTAACAAAGATTGCACACAGTTCCTAAAATTAGGAATCTCTATATAGAAGTTAGCCTAGACTTATGTAAATGAGATAACCATGTTACATGATGTACCCTTCATCATAATATCAGATAGGGATCTTGTTTCACTTGTAGGTTCTGACAAATGCTTCAAGAAAATTTGAGGATCGAACTCCAACTCAGTTCAACACATCATCCACAATTTAATATACAATTAGAGAGGATTATCCAATCCTTAGAGGACTTGCTCAAAACTTGTGTGTTGAATCATTTGAGCAGTTGGGATAAAATCTTACCTTTGGTAGGATCCATATATAATTACAGTCATCAAACAAGCATAGGTATGATTCCTTAGGAAGCATTATAAGGGAGGATATGTATAACACCTTTATGCTAATTTCAGGATGGTTACAACATGTTAATTCAAATAAATTTAATACGAAAAACCAGTGAGAAAGTCAAGATGAGTTAGGAAAGGTTGAAAACATCTTTGAGTAGGCAAAAATCTTATACAGATAAAGAAAAAAGAGAGTTTAAAATTCTCTATTGGTGAACATGTTTTCCTTAGAGTTATACCATTCAATTGTGTACAAAGAGCAATCATATCAAGGAAGTTGACTTCAAAGTTCATAATACCCTATCTGATTCTCAGGAAAATAGGTTCTATTGCTTATGAGCTTGGTTTACCTCCTCCTTGCCAACATGGACAATATTTTTCATGTATCACAACTAAGAAAATATGCAGTTAATTCCTAGAATTTGATTTAGTATAAGTAAAAAAAATCTATCCTTGAAGTGAAGCTAGTTAGAATTTTAAATTCTCAAATATAGAAACTCCATTGTCGGAATATCAACAAGGTCAAAATATTGCGGGGTCTCATTTACGGTGATTCAATGTGAGAGATAGAGAAGATAAGAGAATCATATTATAGTCTTTTTTCGTGGTAACATAATTTTCAGGAATGATATATTTTTGTTGGGGATAATTATAAAGTCCCCACTCCCTCTCTCTGTCTTTCACTTTTTTTTCTTCTTTCTTTTCTCTCTCTATAATTTTTCTCCCTGCCTTCTTTCTAAATTCTTTTCTCTAAATATCATCTTTTTTAGAATTTGATCACACATTGTAGTAGCTTAGGAGTTAGGGATTCTAATTGATCAAATTTTCAAACAGAGTAAGTTTTTGTTTACTCTAAAGATTCTTTATACTCTTTTTTTTCTTATAATTTTGTCAACAATATTGGTGGAATTAGTTGAGAAAAGTGATTCTCTCAACTTGGTTAAACTTATACTGAAATTTGGTTATGTTTGAATACTTTGCTCTAGGTAGTTAGTTTTTCAGTAGTTTTCTTGCTTGAGCTTTAACTTTGTTTGAAATAAGGAGTTACATCTAAGGGAAACTATTTATGTTTTTGATAAAACTTTAGGGTTGATGATTTCGATGTAAAGGTGACTTAATCATAAGATTTGGCTTCTATGCAAGGATTGTCTTTTGTTTGAAAACTATTTGAATGTTGAAATTGAGTTTTAGCTTACAAGATAATTATTTTATAACATTTTGATTGTATTTTTTAAATTCATTTTGGGTAAAACTTTAAAGATAAATTTGTTTTGAGGTTAAGTTTATGATATTTTTGATCAAGTAGAGGATTTTCATTCAAGCGAAACTAAAACAAAAATCTAAGCCTTACTTTTGGCCACACTTTAGCTCAAGAGAAGGATTTTTCGCTCAAGCAAAAATAACATTGCAACTCAACCATCTTAGCCAAATTTTTGCTCAAATTAAAAGAAATTCATTTTTTTTCTTCTTTTCTTCTTTCTTTTTTCCCTTCTAGTCCCTTTAATGGATTAAATATGAATGTTTTCAATGAAAAATGATATGTTTGATTAATTTGGGACTTTGTGTAAATGAGTTATATTATACGGTAATGCTTACTAAAAATAATGAAATTTATATGAATTCAGGGTCATACATCTGCGATGATGTGTAAACCTCTATTTGAATTGTGTATCAAATATTGACATCGATGTTGTAATATAGATCTCCTTGATTTGCTAATGGTCTAACTCACATAGACTAATATATTAGGTGATGAAATGCTGAATGAGAGTTCTTGTATAGCGTGGCATGTGTAGATGTACAACTTTATATTGAACTTACCTTGATCCATTATCTTGTGTTTGCTTATTCATCTTTGTTAGATTGGATTAGATGTTAGTCTTTGGTAGGACATACTTAATATAGGTCTTAGTTAATATTATACTTATCAAATATCCTTGATGTATATATCCACCTTACATATGTTATTTGTGTTGTGAACTATGATAACTATACAATGTACATAAACAAATATTACTATAGGTGTAAGAGCAACATTGGGAAGAGAATAGATTTTTTTTTAGACTCTCATAAATATTTTTACTTATATTTATGTTTTTTTTATATGTTTAATTTATATTTTAAATCACTCTAAGCTTTTTACAAGCCCTCTAATTGGTTTATAATATAGTAGATATTTTTTTTGGGTGTTACAAATACACTTTTAAGGTATCAAATATTTGATATCAGACAAAAAGGCATTATTAATTCTTTATAGTTTTCATCCTCTTTTATAACCCACTTCATCACATAAAATAAAACAACAAAACACAAAGTAAGATAAGGGAAAAGGAATTTTGAAACTTCTTTTATCATGAAACAAACTATCTCAAAAACAAATTAAGCTATAGGAGAAAAAAAATTATGAATTATATATTTAATATCTTTCTGGTATGTTCTCTACAAGATACATGTAGAAATGACCCATAGCTCCAGTACGAAATTCATTTTTATATCTAGATTCTACAGTCAAAGTTTCACCATCTTTAATCCTGATAGAGCCAGGTTGTGGATAACAAACCGACATTCCAGTTAAATACCCTTCTTCGTTCCCTGTCTCTTTTCCTGTTCCATATTTTGGTGTTGAAGTGCATAAAATCCTTCCATCCTAAAATATAAAGAAAATTAAAATTTTAGAGTTTAAGATACATTATCACATGACACATTTTAAAATCACAAGGAAATCAAAGAAACCTGTCCATATAAAGTTGCATTCACAACTCCTGAATGCATATGGGCAGTACCATAGATGGGATAACCTCTTTTTTCCATTGGTATGTTTGCCTTTTGGACATGAGGAGAGTCACCAAAACCATTTGGTTGAATGGTATACTCTGCCTGCAAGGAATTACGAAAACTTTGTTGCTTACTCACTTTATTAAAAATTAAAAGCTGAAAACTTTGTTAATTTTTTAAAATTAATATATTGAAAGATTATCTACCTGACAATCATGAATTATTTGGGAACCATTTGATCTTACTTTATCTGTTGCGTCAAGTATAAAAACCTTAACTGGTACTTGATATTCATTCCAATCAACCCAACTTATTTTGTATCTTAAGACAACTTTTCTTCTTGGACCTTGAAAATCTTCTCTTAGTTTGCATTGTAAATTATCCTGACAACAAAATAGTCCACCTTTATAGTTTGTAGTAGTCAATTTTTGGTTATGTATTCAGTGCAACCTTTCTTGTCCTTTGCACCACGTATATCAATGACCATGAGGTTGAGTAACCATTTCTCTTCATATCCATTCTGAATTTTTGTAGGGTTACCAATTTCAATTGCAAAAGGATCAGGAATATTTGAAGTTGTTCCTCGTGATTCAACCCCAAATCCCCAATAATGTGGAAGAATAAATTCATTGCATGTGCCTTCATTTCTTTGATATATAAAATCCTCTTGACGAATAAGCTTAGGATTGTGAGACATAGTAATATTTTGATTGTATTTTATCACAAACCAATGATGAAGATATGTTTCATATGAAGGTATAGAGTTCCCTTCTTCATCAACTAGTTCGGCATCAAAACTTTTAACTCCAATGTGACCTTTTGGAAACTTTATATCCATAAGTGTTCTTGATGCAATTTGTCCTGATCCTATTTCAATACTTTCAGATATAAAGGTAGCTGTTTTGATAAGATTTATAGGATTTTGATATAATGAAAATGATGTGCTAGGTAGCAAAAGAAGTATTAACAATGAAAATATCATTGTTTTGAAGACAAACATCACATTCACCTGTACACAAACAACAAGTAATGTTACATAATTACTTGCTAATCTTATTTATGGTGTTATTTGTTTAAGTAAGAGATAATCCAAACAAATAATTAAAATAAATTTAAAAAAAATAGATTGATTACTTTAGTTAAAAAAGTATAAATAATGCATACCAGATGTGAGGGATTTACCATTGTGAAGATTCAATCTTATTTGAACGTGTAAGTAATTGTTCTAAAAGTTTGAGGTACAAATGAATGCTTGTTTTGTTCCTTTTATAATAAAAGTTTTTGTAACGATAAATCTGGCATATCTACATGTATATTCAACACATGTGTATTTTTTTCTGTTGGTAGTTGTAATAGGTGTTTCGAATTCATAGCTAAGTGTTTCAAATGAAAATAGTTCAAAATTACGTAATACATTAAACAAATTATTTACTATTAATACACATAACAAGCTGGTTTCAATTGAGATACAGGTCAATAAAATCCTTTTTAATTTATAACAGTTTCCTTTTTTGATTAAGTTTGTTAATTAGTGTTTTTTCAAGTTTCAATTAAAAATGTTACCTAAACACAAGGAAATGTGCACCTCATACATTACACATTGACCAACATATATACCAATAAAATGTCATATAAAATACAAAATTATGTATCACAGAATATTATGCGGTTTCTCACCTTTTAATTTCAAATGTATTGACTCCATGGTATGATTTACCAAATCAATATATATGTTTTCAGTGAAAAAAGGATAAGTAATTATTAGTATGAATACAAATTTTTTTTTATGCATGTTTTTTAAAAAATATGGTCGATCATTAGTTTTCTTTCTCTTTGATCAAGAAAAATACGTCTAAATGTTATTGAACAATTCCATATTCATTAATATTTTCAAAAATATATTATTTCGTTAACAAGATGCTGCTTCTTTTTTAATATCAACATTAATGTGAAATGTCAAAATCCATTATTTAAATAACAATTCATCAAAAAGTAAAATACATTTATACTAAAATTGTTACCAAAAGAATACAGAATTTTGTAACCTGAAAATTATGTTAAATTATTTTAATATCCTTTCCTTAGAAAAATAAAAATCAAATTATAATAGATTTATACTTTTTTTAATAGTATATTTAGTATTAAGTGAGTAATCCTCAAAATAATAAATATTGACATAATATGATAAAAAAAAATTGATACAATTTTTTTAATTTTATTAGTTTTATTTTAGTAATTAAGATAATTAAACATATATTTAATTATTTTAATAATATTATGAAACATTAACATATTAATAGTAACAAGTACTTAAAGAGCTTTGATTTCATATAAATTTTAATTTGGTTTTTAAGTTGCTCTACATGAACATTTTTCTTCAGTGGTTGTATATAATTAAGGAATATATAATGCAAGTATGATAGTATGATAGCAGAAATGTATGAATGTAAGAACTTTAAATAAATTTCTAGAAAATATATAATTTTGAGTTTTGTACAAACGAAATGACTCAGGAAGGAAAAATGAACTCTATTTAATAAATACAATTTTGAGAGAAAAAAAAAAAACCACAACGCATTTGAATAGATAAATTATATACTTAACTATACACCATTGTTACTAGAAGAGTCTGACAATTTCTTTGGCATGATATATATTTAACACATTTTAAAGTTAATTGTGTTATTTTCCAGCATACAAAATGAATTATTTTGTTTTATTTATCCTTAATAATTCTATCAAAATTAATTCAACCCCTATTTATTTAACACATCTATAGTTAGAGGAATAGTTAGTGGAGTAGATAAATATGTATATAGTTTTTTTAGTCTTTTTTTTTAAATTAAAAATCATTTATTACATATGGTGCTAGTTTATAATGAAAGAAAATTTTGTAAAGTAATATATGCAAAAGAAACTCCACCTATAATATATAAATTGGAATATCATGCATGTAGCCAAACTTCAAAAGAGAACAATGATAACTCCTTGTCTCCTAAAACCCAAACTTTAGTGCAAAATTTTGCATTAAATTTGACTTCATGTTATTTTATATCAAACTTAAATTAGCTGAACTACATTTAATAGTAAGCATTTCCAATCAAGTTAAAGACTAAATAAAACAAAAAACCATAAAAGAAAAGTTATAAAATCTAGGGGTTAAAATTTTATAGTGGCAAAGTGACCTTATTTTGTAAGTCAGTCCGTCAATTTGTCAAATTTTGATAAGTTGAATTGATGTTTTCAATTTAAAAGTTCATTTTGATTCATTTACATAATTGGATAAGCTTTGATCCACCAACATGTTGTTTTATAAATTAAAAGTTAAAATAAAAATAATTTAAAAAGTTAACAATTTTTTATTATATTAGGACTTAAATATACAATAATAGTATAAAATAAAATAATAACATTTACAAATTAAATTCAAATTATTAATTACAATAAAATAATTTAGTATATAGAGATAATGACTATTTTAGTTATCTAATTATAGATATTAATTAATTAAAAACTTAGAAAATATTTATATGATTAAATATTTTTTTAATATATATAATAAATATTAAAAATAAAAAAAGTTAAAAGAATAATACACTTATCAATCTTTGGAAATTGATTCCTGTAGTCCTTCATTTTCTTCTTGCACCCATCATATTTTTAAAAACTACTTTTAGAGATGTAAAATTGACTTTCAGAAATAATATGTCGAAATGAATATTGAGGGGTGTAAAATGACTTTTTAGTTTTTTCAGAATAAATTTTCAAGTGTAAAAAGTAGTTTCAGAAAATATTTTTCAAAAAACATTTTGCAAAATAGAAAAAAAAGTTGTTTTCAGAAATCATTTTCATAACCACTTCTCCTCTACGAAAAACGTTTTCCGTAATCTATTCACTCACTCCTCAACCTATTATAGATTTCATTTTTCGGAAGTCATTTCCAAAAAACGATTTCCACAATAAATTTCTACTTGTTCTGCTTCCCTTATACTAAATGAAAATATAAAAACAAAACCAACTTACCTCACTAACAAAAGATGCTGCCGGAGAAGACTATTCTGCATCACCTACCACCACGGTCGTGGGAAATAAAATGCACCACCAAGACCACCCTTCCCTTTCAATATTCTATGACGGACATTTCTGAAATTATCATAAACTGATATAATGCAAGAAACAAATGCTAGAGTGCAGAAAGCAATTACTATGACCCTCGTCCCATTCATTATGGGTCAAGGACAAATTAAGAAAAAAGGGGCCCAATTATAGCAAAAACTTTCTGCATTTCATATTTTTGACGTGAACCCCATCCCAAAACATAAAATGGCAAAAATATTTTCTCCGTTTAGTTTTCTGGAAAATGTCTTCTGAAAAACTTTTAAAAAATATTTTTCGGAAAGTAAATTTATATTTCAAAAAATATTTTTTCAAAATCAGAGTATAAATTTTATGTTTTAAAATATAAAATTTACATTTAAAAAAATACTTTTTAAAATCTATTTCTGAAAAATATTTTCTGAAACTTATTTATAAGATACTTAATCTAAAAGGTAGTTTTGGGTGTTGCAGGATTTTTTGTCCTTGAATATAAATTGATTATTGATTTTCGGAATGATAAAAATAAATAATAACATAAATTTATCTAAACATCAAAATATTTATCTGGGTTGTGTAAGTGTAATTTAATTTAAAACTAAAATAGTCATTGTTAAAATTGTAATAACCATGCTTTAGAGATATAAAATTGTTTTATAAATTTTGTTGACAAAAGCTTAAATTATTAACGATGAATGTGGCTGGGATAATCAATTGTAAAATGTAATATATGTGCGTGTGTGTTTGTATTTTTTTTTTAAAAGCAAAATACATTTATAGAAAATAAACATTTAATTCGCACAAAATATTACGTAGAAGTTTCTTCTCGATATTTTCCTTGAAGTATAATAAAATAAGAAACAACATTTGGGATATGGAATTTTTTTTACGTATTTTAGATATTTACGAAATATATTAGGATTTTTAATGTAGATGGAAATGAAATGACACAGATACTAATTCATTTAAATATAAACGTTCATATATTGTGTTGATCAACGCAAGTATAAATCATTTATATTTTATCATATATTCTTCTACAAATCTTTTGTTGGGATAAAGAATTCAATTTGTTCCATGATTATTCATGTTGCATGTTTAGGTAAAGAAATTGTTTTTTTTTTTATTGATCATTTGTATAGTAGTAGAGTTTGTTTTGATTTATAGTGAGTCAAGTATGATTTTTTAATTAAAAACTCATAACTTCGTATTGGTAATTGATTTACTTGCTTATTTAGGATAACCGTAATATAAGAATTTGAAAGTATTACAAAATAGTTCATCGAAAAAGCAGATACGTTAAAACATAGTTTTAGGGTTAGAACATTTGTAAGTAAAACCATATCGATTTAAACTTTTCATGATAGTGACTTCTTGGATAATTCTTTCACACTAAAGTATTGTTTCGATATAAAAGATATGGTTAGAATTTGATAAGAGCTTGCAATATATGGATTTAGAAGGAACATAATTTGTTCTAAATATATTTTAAATTAGTGTTTTTTTATGGATCTCGAAGGTATCTTCTCCTCTTGTTATGGTTTTCCGTGTCGATCTTGTATTGGGATCTCAAGTCTCAAGTCTTTGAAAGAAGGTTTAGATCTTGTTTAGGAGATGTCAGTGTTCTACCAAATATGTGATGCTTTTTAAGTCTTCTTGGAAATACTACATGGTAATTTTCGACTTTTAGTTCTCGGGTAGTTGGTCTTTGGATCACTACCAGATGGAGGTGTCGATCTTAGTTCAACAGGATGAGCAGGTTGGCGTGTTAGTCTTCTGTCGAGGTTTCATCTCTCCTTCAAGTGGGAAGAGAGGGGGTACCTGTAAAAGGTCCTCTGACGTTGAAGTTAGTACTCGATATTTAGAGAGTTTAAGAGTCTGTGTTAAAGTAACCTTTCATCGGTAATTATAGGCAATCACATACACGATTTATGGTAGCCCTGGATTATCACGGTCTTCTAGATTAATTCTGACAATACAAATAAATTTAAGACAATTAATTATCATGATTAGGTTTATTAGTTGTCTTAAGTATCTAACAAGTACTCGACATAATGCGTAGACATCATCTTGCCTAGTGCATGATCTCAGCTTGGTACAAAATGTAAGCCGACTACATCTCAACTTTGTACAGGACATTTGTCCCAGACTCGATAAACTTTCACCTTGAGAGTCTTAACGTTGCTTTGAAAGAAAAATTTTAACTTTTCTTTGGTTGACTGATATCTTTTCGACTTTTACTTGTCACCAAGACTTTCTCGATCATCTCATCCACTTGCCTCCCGAACTTCAGAAGATTCATCGAAGAGGTATTAATAAAGTAAGTGCTCTGATTATATCTTTTTTCTGATGTCCTTAATGATAAACACTAATTTAAGATCTAATAGACGATGTGTACCGCAATAGAAGGAAAAAGAGCTTCTAGTACTTTCATTCCATCATCTAAAGAGGTCTTTTTAGTTTTGAACGAAGTTACATTATGTCTATGTATGTATAATCAAGTAGCAAAAAATTGTCAATGATTTAATAATATGACATCTCTAGTTTAGATGACAACAAAGTTGTGGTAATTATTAACGTTATAAGCTTAGTTTATTTGATCTAATTAAACACTCGTGAAAAACTCTAGTATGTACCACCTATGAGATGATTGGGGCTATATTTTCCGTCATGAGTACTTAGTAAATTATTTGTGACAAGAGGGACTGAAGAATTGGATAACAATAAGGAAGTTATTATAGAAGATTTGGCAGAAAAACTTAAATCCTATATAGAATAGACGATTATAACATGTTAGACCATACACTATCTACATGGCAGAAAATACACGAACTATCAACACGTCTAAGTTCCAGATTCAATTATATTTATGGCATTTACTAATTGAATAACTAATACACTAAGGATAATATTTTAATTGAGATATCTTATTTTTTTATATGTTATTTGCATAAATATATCAGTATACGTCTTTCACTTACCATCGTCTAATCAAAGCTTTTGAGTAACTTTATGTGAGATTGTCATTGTTGATACCTTTAAATAGCTTAAAGATAAATTTCATATATTCTTGCAGCGTCTAGTCCATACAAGGAATTATATTTAACCCTTAATTAGATGGGATTAGTTGATTAAATAACATCTACTTCATATTGTAGATTATGTAGTTATATGTATATTTTTTGCTTCACATATTTATAGAGATACATACTTTCTCTAATTATACCCTAACTCATACTAATTTATTCTTCGTGTAATTTGTTATATATATATATATATATATATATATATATATATATATATTTTTTATTTTTTTTTTTTTATTTTT
>Ga0209489_103517_pt1 | contig 30353 bp, 14 predicted proteins | sample SiratrowhiteBW_FD_187527 | JGI IMG/M metagenome (GOLD analysis project Ga0209489, IMG submission 187527) | Root nodule microbial communities of legume samples collected from California, USA - Siratro white BW (SPAdes) (version 2) | ecosystem: Host-associated > Plants > Roots > Nodule | place...
GATATCATGTTCAGTGTTTGTCTTTGTGCAAGATTTCAGGCAGATCCAAGGGAAGTACATCTTTCTGCCATAAAAAGAATTTTTAGATATTTAAAAGGAACTGCTAATCTTGGTCTTTGCTACAAGCAAAGAGAAAATTTTAAATTGCAGGGATATAGTGATGCAGATTATGCAGGAGACAAGGTAAAAAGAAAAAGTACAAGTGGAGGATGTCACTTCATGGGAGGTAATTTAATCTCATGGATGAGTAAGAAGCAAGGAACGATTGCTTTATCCACTGCAGAAGCTGAGTATATTTCAGCTGCTCAATGTTGTTCTCAGTTGCTTTGGATTAGAAATCAACTTGCTAATTATGAAATTCATGAGAATAATATTCCAATTTTTTGTGATAATAATGTTGTTATTAGTCTTTTTAAAAATCCAATTTTGCATTCAAGAGCCAAGCACATTGAAATTAAACATCATTTTATAAGAGACCATGTTCAAAAAGGTACCATTGATTTGCAATTTGTCTCAACTGATGAACAACTAGCAGATATTTTTACAAAACCCCTTATTGAAGAACGTTTTAATTATTTAAGAGAACTTTTGGGTATGATCTTTATTGAATGATGGAAAATATCAATTGGCTTAAACTCATTGCATCAAATATTTTCATTTGCATCTATATTTGTTACTTTTATTGCATAATTCTTTTAAATCATATTTTCTTGATGCATTTATAAAATTATATTTTAAAAAGAAATTATGTTTCAAAGTATGGTGAAAATTTGTTTTCTTTTCTTAATTAATTCATGCTATGCATTTTCTAAATTTTAAGAGTCTGAGCTGCACTTCCCCTTTACCAGATTTACACGCCTAGAAAAATTCAATTGGTTTACTTTTCTCACCCAAGTTCTATTGTTATTCAAACCAGAAATTCACATGAGATGGACTTCCAAAAATATGAAAGAATTTTGTTCCCTCACTTATTAATGATTTAACCATACACAAATTTAAGTGAGATCATTCTAGCAGTTGTTATGATGAGTATGCAAGAACCATATGATTTATGTATTAAGGATCAAGGTTACTGAGCTAGAGATTGAAGTCATCCCTATTATCCAAAATTCTCTATCCCTAACACATAACCACTTAGAATCTTTATCAGTATCTCCCTGCAGCAGTGATGATCTTTTTTAAATTAAATCCTTTTTGTGATGACAAAAAAGGGGAGAAAGAGAAAGTATGACAAATAATTAAGAGAAATGATTAAATCTGTTTTTGCAAATACTTTGAATACTCTTGGATTTGTTTTACAATTCTATTTTAATGCAGTTATGCATTTGCATGTTTTTCATCAAATAAAATCTTCCGCTGTTTAATCTCTTGATATTATTGAAATTATTTGTTCTTAAGGCTTGTAGTTTTGTCATCATCAAAAAGGGGGAGATTGTTGAACATTAGACAATCCAAAGTCCCTTTAGAGGATCAAATCATTTGATAAAGTTTTGATGATAACAAAACTGAAGTATACATTTATATTTGATGACTTATATACATTGCGCAGTTAACATTATTATTATTATTATTAAAGTAGGAGACACATGGTCCATAAAGAGATAAGTTTTCTTACTACTTACTTTTATGTGTTATTGATTTGATTTAAAATTGATTTTATATCATATTGTGCTTTAACGTTTAAATTTGTTCATAACGGAAAATATTCAAATTATTATGAAGCATTTAATTGTGGTTAATTGATTTTATATCATAATGTGCATTAACGTTCAAATCTGTTCATAATAGAAATTATTTAAATTATTCATTAGTATCTCAGATATAATTTCTCTATGTTATAATAAATTATTTCCGATACAGACTTAATCAAGTTTAATGTAGTATGAAAATTAGAGAAGTATTTCCAATTTGAGCTTCATACATCAGAAAGTCAAGATTGTTATGTTCAAGCATCCCAATGGCTAGTTTTTAAAAAGCTACATATAGAGGAGCAAGTTCAAGTTGAAGAAGATATACAAGAAGAAGCAAAAAGAGAAATACATCATATAATACATTGAAGAAAATATACTGAGTGTTTATTGTCAATCTGCTATTGAGAGCATCTAGAGTTTCGGGTTGTGTGAAACCATTGTGTAATTCTTCACCATTGTGAAGTAAACCCTTGTAAGCTTTCATTGTTCTCTCCTTTGAGAGTGTTTCTTTAATTCTTGAGTGGTCTTGATCTCAGGGGGAGATTGGGACTGGTATAACCTGGAGAGGTTTGTGTACTCATGATAACCTGGAGAGGTTTGTGTACTCGTTGTAACTATTTGCTGAATAGTGGAACCTCTTAAACGGTTTGTTCAAGAAAGAACTGGACGTAGCCCAAGAGATTAGGGTGAACCAGTATAAAACTGCTTTATCTGTGCTTATATATTTTTGTCTTGGTTGGTGGTTTTTATTTATAGCGAATTGAGTTCGGGCTCCATTCAACGCCCCCCCTTCTAGAGCCAACTGTTCCTACAAAAATTTTATCCAGTGCATAAAACGTAGTGTTCACTGCATTTACCCAAAAATACTTAGGAAGATTTGATTCATTTAATAAAGTTCTAGGTAATTCTTGTAAAGATATCTTTTTCGTTTCTATCACACCACTTTGTTGTGGTGTTCTAGGAGCTGAAAAGTTATGTTTATACCATGTTATTTATCACAAAATTTTTCAAAACCTTCATTCTGAAATTTCCCTCCGTGGTCAATTTAGTTGTAGAAATGTTACTGTTATTTTCATTTTGTAAAATTCTAGCAAGTATTTTGAAGGATGTGAAAGCGTCATGCTTAGTTACAATGAATAATGTCCATGTATATCGGGAGTAATTATCTATAATGTCCAAATCATAATAGTTGCCACCTATGCTCATGATTCGAGATGATCGAAATAGGTCCATATGAAGTGGCTCTAAAGGTCTAGATGTTGAAACAAAGTTTTTCTACTTAAAATAAATTTTAGATTGTTTTCGTTTTTGACATGCTTGTCCTTCTCAAACTTGAGTTTAGATAAGCTATGAAATAAATTGTTTGACACAAGTTTATTTAGATTATGCATATGTATATATGCAATGTGCTTGTGCCATAACCATGATTCATCACTCTTAGAAATTAAACAATTCAGATTAGAAGCGATGTTGCAAATATTAAGCACACACACATTGTTGACTCTTTTAACAACAGGAAAAGTTTTCCTGGTAACAACATCTAAAATGAGACATAATTTAGGTTCAAATGTGACTTGATAACTTTTGTCACACAACTGACATATATTCAGCAGGTTGTGTTTCAACCCTTCTACCAGCTAAACATCCTTAATCATCATTGTGTCCTTATCATCAACATCACCTCTACCGAGAATCCTTTCTTTGTTGTTATCTCCATATTTAACAAATCCTTCATGTCTCAAGATTTGGGTGAGAAACTTATAAGCTTCTCTAGTGATGTACTTTGAACAACCATTGTCTAAATACCACAACTGCTTTTTAGTTGTCAAAGATCCTTGTAAAATAGATTAAATTCGAAGATGTGGTCCCCAATATAAGATCTTTTTACTGTACATTTTAGTTTATTGATTCCTTGCCTCCCCTTTTTTTTGAGAAATTTACTGAAATTTCTAGTTAACAAATTTAGTATTTATGCATCACTACAATCACTTGAACGTTCCTTACTATTTTCCTCCCTTTGAGCAGAAATGCTAAGTGCAATTCCCTTTGCCTTTCACCATTTTCCTGCTCCTTCAGCCTATTCATTTCCAATTCTTGTTCTCTTAATTTGCCAAACAACACTACAATTCTTAAGGTGGTAAGATATCTAGTTTCTGAAACGGTAGTGACTTTCATCTACCAGCTTCTAACCAAACATTTTAGGATTTTTAAGTTGAGTTCTTCTTTGTCAAAGACCTTGCCAAGACCAATTAAGTGATTCACTATATGTGTGAATTTTTTCTGCACACCGCAATTGTTTAAACTTGTTGCATTTTGAATAACTCATATTCTTCAAGAAGTGCATGTTTCCTAACTCGTTTAACATTTGTTGTGCCTTCATGTGTGACCTCTAAGATATCCCACATCTCCTTTGTCGAGGCACATTGTGATACCCTAAAAAATCATCTAGATTTAAAGCTAAAGCTATAATATTTTTGTCATAGGTCCTATTAATACTTTTTGCTCTCAACATAATTTCCATTAGACCAAGATTTTTCAATAGTTTCACCATTCACTATATTTTTAGGAATATAAACATGGTAGTTAAAATCGAGAGTTTACTCATAAAATCATAAGATTTTATGATTTTACATGCTTAATACGATTCAAATTTCACTCAGGATCATTAAATAGCAAGATCGTATGGATTGTTGAACAAAATCACAAAAATATGTGATCGTGATTTTTTCTTGTATCAAACAGTTCACCTTCCTGAGTTAATGTCCAAACCTAATTTTATTCAAAATTAATGCAATTAAATTCTGACTTTGTTACATGTGTCGTATTACCACCCTATTCACCCAATTAAAATTAATGTAATTAAAATAAAATTAAAAAAATGGAGAGTCTCTCTTATGTTACTACACTGCACATTTATTGCTTTCCATTTTCTAATAACATTTCAATTGAAGAGTCTTTTACTTTGCCTGCATGCTCACTCCTCCTACTTGATTGGGTTTATTTCAAATTGAAATAAAATAAAATAAAATAATTTAATTAAGGCAAATGAAAAGTCTCTTCTGCATTCTTCTTACCAAATTCTAAAACCTTAGTCACAATATCTTCTAGTTTGCAGGACACCACTTCACTCTTAGACTCACAAAACTGATGGTTTGTGTTTATGAGATTCTTGACAGTTTTATTAAGTAGAATGAAAAAAATGAGACTATACGGAATTAAACAATTTTGTATCAAGATTGAATCATCCCTCAGATACTTTTTTTAATTTCTTTTATTTATTTATTTATTTACGAAAATGTTATTATATATATTTATTTATTTTAAAAAAAGTAAGATCTACGATTACGATTTCATGATTTACGATCTTATGAATTCTTCACGATCCTACTCAAAATCTCGATTTTAACTACCTTGAATATAAAGACCATTAACAATTGCATCCTAAATCCCATGGTTAATTAATTCAATGAAAACTTTTATTCTCACTTTTCAAAAATGATAGTTCACACCAAACATTGAAGGCATATTGATTGAGGTTCCCTCAACAAACGAACTTTTTTTTGTTCTGTTATAAAGATAAAAGATAAAAGCTTGAATATCTTTCGAGAACTAGCTCTTGATACAAATTATAAAATACTTTAGGCTGAGTTCACGGAGGGAGGGAGGGGGGAGTGAATTGAACTATAGTAAATTTATGCAAATGTAATTTAAAGATGACTGTTTTTACTAAAACATTGTACTGAGGTTTCTGGTTGACAAACAACAGAAAAATAATCAATCAAAACAAATAAATAGTCAGCTAAATTTTTTGTTTTATTAAACTAACAAAAATTAAATTGATTTAATTTGTACTTCAATGAATTGCAATTTTCTTGATTATTAAAACCATAGAAAACAATCAATTATGTTCGAAATTCAGTTTAACAAATTTCGATCACTTAACTGATTATGCAGAAATTAAAAACCAGCAAAATAATATAGATCAGAGACACAATACACAAACATTTTTTACTCATTCAATCTCCTCAAGAGCAACATACATTCTCTTTGCCAATTATACAAGATTGAACACACAAAAGAGTACAACATGAATAAACTTGCACCCTACAAGAATCAAAACTACACAGTGCAATCCACACAACTGCAATTAGCAATCCTTTCTAATTGTAGTACAAGAACCTAAACAGACACTTAGAAATTGAAAATACAAACTAAATCTACAACTGAATTGAAGTAAGTTTAAAGTATGCAAAAAGAATCACTAAACAATAGGAACAATTGCAAATTTGTCGAATTAGTCACATGTTTACATAAATTGCTCCAAGAATTGATTTCTCACATTCTTGATCAAAAAATTTGAATGATTTATCTCAAAAAAATTGATTTAGCTCAAAATGATCTTTCAAAAAAATCCAATCTCTCTGTGTGTGTCAAACTTCTTAACTCAGATATTTATAAAAATAGACTTTAACAAAATCAATCGATGAAATCAGCATTTGAGTTGATTTATTTTATTCAAAATGATTTTGTCACGACCTCGTTGACGACACACGGCGATCCACAAAAAGAAACATTTTAATTGTGAAATATGGAGGAAGTAAAGAAAAATAATAAAAAATGGAGTCACTATCATAATTTTAAGGAAAACTATGGAAACCAAAAAAGAAAGGGTCTGTGAGTTCAGAGGAAAGGGTAAGGGAGTTGGTTATAAGTGGGGAAGGTTTTAGAACCCCACTTCGCCAGTTCGAAGATAGTACCCTGAATCGAAATGTGAATGAGAAATATAAGATTTTCTAGATGCTTTAATTTCCTAATTTAAATAAAGAAGCGCAGGCAAAAATGAGGATTTAAATTAAGGGGGACTCGACGAGGTTTGACCTCGCTCTTACGTATTTCTGTTATGAAACAGAAAATCAGGGCATACGTAGTTCTTCTATAACAAGGGGAGTTGAGCTTTTTATGATTTTCTATTATTTTATTATTTTTCTATTTTTTACTAGATTGGTGGATGAGGGGTATTTTGGTCTCTTTGGAATTTATGAAGAAAAGACACTGGTTATGAAGAAAAGGCTGATGAAAAGGAAAACAGTGATCGTGCAAATACTCAACGCACTATGCTAGCGGACGTGGCTCACATGGGGGTTGTATGGTTGGGCTATTATTACTTTGATTCGCTAAACTCTCAGTACACGAAAGGTGACATACGTGCATTTCCCTACACTGTGAGTCTAAACGAGCCAAAGCTTTGAAGAGAGAGGGAGTTTTATTCTTAAGCATTACAAATGATGATGGAAAAAGGTCTCGAAGACATTAATCAAGAATAAAGAGGACAACAAACTTGAGGGAGAATCAAGAGCTTTCCAAAAGATTAGTCCCATCTCAGGTTGTTTAGGCTTTCAATCCGGCCCAAATGCAAACATGAAGAAATCTCTTTAGAGAAAATAGAATATTAAGGAGAAATCCTCTAATTTGTATAAATTGTTTAGAATAATTTGGGCCAAGTAGAATAAATTTGGGCCTTGTATTTTTGGGCCATATAGTGTAAGTTTGGGCCTTGAGGTCCATAAATAATGTTGGGTTGATCAAGGAGTCCAAGTAGCACAAGGAGCTCTCTCCTTGTGCCACTTGTCACCACCTTGTGAGAGCCTTGGAGTGCAAGCTAGGTTTGAAAAGCTTGTCATAGAAGCTAGGGTTAGAAGCTTGTCTTATAAGCTAGGGTTAGAAGCTTGTCTTATAAGCTAGGGTTAGAAGCTTGTCTTATAAGCTAGGGTTTCTAGACCTAGCTTCTCCCATACCCTACCTAGATAGCTTGCATGGGAAGCTAAGTAGCTTATCCTTTCTTCTATAAATAAGAGGTGTAGGAACCTCTCTTGTAGACTTGATTTGAGTAATGAAATGCTGCGAAATTTTCAGCACATTGCCTCAAGTTTCACATTGAGTTTCTTCTCCTAGAAGCTAGAAGCTCTCTCTTGAAGGTTGGCCCAACCTCCTTCAAGGCTTTCACCATCTACTTCACCATTAACCTCCTTGCATGCTTCCTTCCTTGCATTTCCATGGCTTCCGCATCATGCGGAGTTTCATCCACTTTTTCTATTTGGTGCTTCAAGGCTTCATCATGCTCAACTTTCATTGAAGCTTGCGCAAGAAGCTAAGGCACCTAGGAGCTCCTCCATCATTTGGTATCTAGAGCTTTGGTCTTCAAGAGCTAAGCTTTTGATCCTTTCACTTTGTTTTAGCTTGTCCGTGTTGTATACCACTGTTTTTTACATATCTTGAATGTTTTCCTCCGATTGAAAGTGTTTTAGTTGAATTTAAACGGTTCAAAACACATCAATCTTCTTGAACTTTCTAAAAATACATTGTTTAGGTGTTCTTGTATGTGCTGCAAACTATTTTTGATATTTCTTGTGTCTTCTTTTATTTTAATCGGTTCAAATTGTTCATTTGGGTTCTAGCTTTCAATTTTATGATCCATAGTATACGTCAAAGTCATGTATGGTTCCAAATTGTCACAAACTCCTTAGGTTTACACTTGTAGATTAGGTGTTTGTGCAAATGCTTATGCAGAAAATTATGAGCAGAATGTGTTAGATGTATTGTGTCATAGAGTGTGCTTTTGTGTGCCTTTTAATTTTGCAATTTTGAGTTCCTTAATTCACTATTAGATCATTAGTGAGTTTCTTCGAGTCATAATACTCCTATATGTCTTGTAGTTTGTTCAAAAATTCCTTGGAATCCATAGGTTTCTTGACTCTGTTATGAAACTGTTTGCATCTTTGATCACTGACTTGGACGATTTACTGCCACTGGATTCTTATGTGTTTTCAAGTGAAATTTTGAGAGAGGCTTTGTTAAGATGTTAAATATGTTGTGTTGAAAAGGCGCATTCAGATTCAAAATACAACAAGAGATATAAATTGAAAAAGCCGAATGTTGTTGATGTTTAGAATTCTGACAGAATGTGTAATTGTGCCTCTGTGATTGAATTACTGCATCTAATCCAGTGATTGTTAATTCCACAAATTTGGAGTGATCATAGTTTGAGATGTTAGGAATGTATGGTAAAATTTTGGTGATCTAATTCCAAGTAATCAGACTGTGACAAATTTTTCAAACACTGTTGCCAGAGAACTTTTGCAACTGGAAAAACTGCATTACTGTGTTGATGATTTGCTCTTTGTAAAAAAATTACTGCACCTTATCCAGTGATTGTTTTGTGCTAAATTTTTGTGTGAAATAAGTTCAATATGTTGAGAATATGTGGTAAAACTTTTGTGGAAAAATTTGCTTTGGATTAGTCACAACAATGCTTTGAATCAAGACTGCCAGGAGCCTAAGTGTCAGAGAAAAAAAAATCAGAGAAAAAAAATGTGAAACAGAAGGCTCTCGGTCCTGAATATTTTTAGGAGGATTCCAGTGCTGTTTTGAGCCAAATTTTTGCAATGAGTTTTGTTTAGGTGTTGAGTAGTTGAGATAAAAATTTCGTGCAAAAATACATTGCAAATTGCTTACCATAAATTACACAAGTGACGTTGCCAGAGAATTAGTGTATGAATTGGAAAACTACCACTGTACTGAAATTGCTCACTGTGTTGGATTTAGTCAGAGCGCAATATTGGTCTGTAATTTCTGAAATTTGGAGTGGACGTTCCTTACTGTGTTGTGAGTCTGTGGTTAAAATTTCAAGACAAAAGGAGAACTGTATCGATTACCATAAATCACACACATACTGCTGCCAGGAATGAATTCTAGTCTTTTTTTTGCTGTTTCTTAATCTACTCTAGAGTCATTCCTAGATATCTTTTGAGTGCTAAACTTCCATTCTAAGCCTTAATTTCTTGATTGTCATTTCTAATTACATTCCTTTGTGTTTGTCATTTTATAATCCTTTGAGTTGTGCTATTCAAATTAGCTTTTATTGCTTTGTATTTTGTGACCTCATGGTGAATTAGTATTTTGGTGAAGCACTTGAGTTGAGTTGAGGCCAATACATTAAGAGTTGAACTTCCAAGCACTATTGGAGAATGATTCACAATGAGAAATACGGTAATATTGCAGAAAAGTTTTCTTGAACAAAGTACACCAAAGGAGTGATACATTAGTGAGGCAAATTTACAAACACAAGGAGTGCATAGTTTAGGAATTTTGATTTTCAGCAACATTTTCATTGTATTCAATTGAGTTGTAATTTGCAAAAATCTTTTTCATTAGTGGCATAATTCAAAACGTGTAGACGGTGAAGTGTTTCTAAGGTCTTTGGTGCCAAAGAACTTCACCTTAGGACTCGACTAGCTTTAAGTTTTCAAGCATTAGCTTTACTTCTTTTTGTTTCTTTCCAATTATGCAAACCGACTAGTTTCAGTCTTTGCATTGAGTCGCCTTCGTTTGTGACTTAGTGGACTCATTGTAAGAACAACTAGAAAGGTCCATTGAGCAAGGCTCTGACAAGGAAAGTCTTGGTACTTAAGTTGTCCTAGTGACGCACCTCACTTTCCTGGGAGACCCCCTAGTGTGCTAGACTAGTTTGTCTTATCTTGAGAGCACTTCTTCACAAAATTTAAGATGTCTCAACATTCCTTTCACCATAGTGGCAATGAGGCTCAGGACAATACATCAGATTCTCGTAAAAAAATTTGGAAGAACTTTGGATTATGAAAACAAATGCTAATGTACAATTTGTTATTATGGTGGAAGAGTGAAAGAAATCACCAGTATAAATCGAAAACTAGTTCATCAAAAAAATATTATTATTCTGATAGTGAGAATGAAAAACTCGAGCGGAATAGCATGAGAGCAGCTGATCACTATCAGCCTGACCTTTATCACCACCCCAAGAAAGAAAGAAAAACTAAAGAAACTAAAGTAGATCTTCCCCATTTTCATGGTACTAATGACATAGATACATTCTTGGATTGGGAGATGAAGGTGGAACAATTGTTTGAGTGTTATGATGTGAGTGAAAAAAGGAAAGTTCCTCTAGCCACTCTTAGTTTCCAAGGTCATGCATTGCATTGGTGGACTGCCTTAGTGTGGGATAGACTTCTTCATCATGAACCGACCATAGTGTATTGGAATGATCTTAAAAGTGCCCTTAGAAGAAGACATATTCCTTCATACTATACTGAACTCATGGACAAACTTCATAACCTTAATCAGAAAAACATAAGTATTGAAAAGTATAGGCAGAAAATGAAATTGTATATGATGAGGGCAGGAATTAGAGAACATGAAAATGTAACTGTGGCTAGATTTTTAAATGGATTGAGTCTAGAAATAAGAGATAAAGTAGAACTTCTCCCTTATAGGGGTTTCCATGACTTGGTGCAAATTTGTATAAAGGTTGAACAAAAAGTTTTGAGAAAAGGCACAAGTCAAAGTTCCTACTCTAACTCTTATTCCAAGACTAACTATGAGAGGGAGGGAAAATCTTTAAGCGAAAAACCAAGAGAGAATCCCACCAAAGCCATAGTTAAAGAGAGTGGTAAGAGAGAAAAGGAGAAGAAGAGGATAGAAACAATAAAAAGACTAGAAAAACATCTAGCTCACTTAGGTTATGAACTTAAAGGGATAAAGCTTATAGAAGAAAAATTAAATAGAATGATTCACAAGGAAAAAGAGAAAAAAGAAAAAGAGCGGAAATAAAGACGAGAGAGGAAAGAACAAGAAAGACAAGACAAATGTTTGTCTAGAGCTAAACCAGACATTGATATAAAATCCTCTTCTTTAGAACCATCTTGTGAGAAGTTGAGTGAACCTTTGTCTGGAGCTGAAATAGATGTTGACTCCTCTTCCATAGAAAAACCTTGTGAGGAGTTAGTTAAAGAGAAACCATTGTCTAGGGATATCGACACAAACTCCTCTTACACAGAAAAATTTAGTGAGGATATATTTGTAGAACAATCTTTGTTTGGGGCTGAGCTAGACATTGGCACAAAAACCTCACTCATAAAAAAACCTTGTGAGTTGCTTGAAATTAAACAAGAAGATCAAAATATTAGGCAAACTCATAGGGTAGAAAAATATTCAAAAATTAAAAATAAAAGTATCCTTCAAATCATCTATCCAGGTTTAACATCAGGTAAAGGATACATTAACCTGGGAAGACAGGTTCTTTTCATTTGCATTTTTAAATGTTATGAGAAAATGTAATTTGTTTTACTATTTTCTTGTTTTTATAGGATGGTGTTTGATATTGGAGGAAATCGTGAATAAATCAACAATAATAAAGCTTCTGTCCACAACACATTGTAAGATCTGAGGACAGATCCCTTTCAAGAGAGAGGGGATGATGAAGTACACCCCAGCGATATTAATCAAAGAATAAAGAGAACAAAGAGCCAGAGGGAGAATTAAGAGTTTTCTAGAAGATTGGGCCCATCTCATCCTATTTGGGCTTTTAATCAGCTGCTCGGGCCCAAATACAAACATGAAGAAATCCCTTTGGAGAAAATAGAGTATTAAGGAGAAGTCCTAGTTTAGAATAATTTGGGCCTTGTATTTTTGGGCCATGTAGTGTAAGTTTGGACCTTGAGGTCCATAAATAATGTTGGGCTTGATCAGAAAACAATTAAGTAAAACTAGAAACAGTATATTGAAATGAAAAAAAGAATACAATTTAGAACACACCAGATACAATCAAATGAACAGTAAGAAGTTTATTAGAAATCACTCACACAGCAATTCAAACCATAATTGATATATCAACATAGAAGAACAATAATTTCAAGAAAACTAGTTTTTTGTAAAAACAAACAAGTATATAGTAATTACAGTCAACTAATTAGATATGAAAACAATTTTAGAAACCACAATATAATATCAGCAGTATGAGTAATAAACTGAGGGGGACAAAGAACAATAAAACGTTCAAGAAGAGAGAAAGAGAGATCAAGAACACCAAGATTTATACTGGCTCAACCTTCCTCAAGGGCTACGTCCAGTCCTTTGCCAACACGCAAAGAATTCCACTAAAAAGATCACAAGATCAGTTTAGTATAATACAAACACACTTGCTTCCAGCAAGTCAACAAACTGCACCTAGCAACACACAACACCCTTGCTCCCAGCAAGTCAACACCGCACCCTGCAGCACACAACATCCTTGCTCCTAGCAAGTCAACACTACACCCTGCAGCACACAACCTACTGTATCCCACAGTAGTTGTGAATCCAACATAGAAAACTACCACACAAAAATAGATCATGAAACCTTTGTGATTTACACTAGTCAACCCACAGTACAAGAGATTTCAATACAATATCACAAGACAACAGTACTTCTACACACAAAGGATTACAAAAGAATGAATGAATAAATGTGTAGAAGACTTAGCTTTGATCCAAACCCAGTTCGAAAGAAATCCACTCAGGAAAGAGCTCTAAGATTTAAGTTCTTGAAATCCTTATAGATGTTAAACGATGTGTCTAAAGTTCTCACATAAAAGGATGTTTTTTCTCTCTTAGGAAAATCACAGTTGATCGCTCAAAGATTGTAATGTTTTTCGATTTCGTTAGTTTCAAATACGTGCGCCACCCTTATATAGAAACTGTTTTATAATAGATTAAAAATTCAGTCGATTGACTTAATCATTTAATCGATTGATTTTCTATAAAATAGAAAAAGTCCAGCTAGTTCAATTTAAAAGAAATAACTTACTAATTTTAGTCTCAAAATGGTTTTTCAAAATTGTTTAGTTGTTCTTTTTTTAAAACTCTTCTAATCATTATGTATATTTTGAGCTCTTCTCTCGTGAATATCATGCAACTTGGTATTGAACCAAAGCCACACTCACACATCCTACTGCAGTCCTAGACCAAACTCCCACTAAGCTTCATGATGACTTCAAGTAATCCACTTGCAAGTTTTGATCCATGTAGATTGTTGTCTTCATCAAATCGTTTAGCAACCTTGGTGCTAACAGCATGTTCAATCATCTTCTTCCTTATTCCATTTTAAGTTTAATTTCCTTTTAATTTCATGTTTCTGTACTTGTTCTTACTTAGTTTACATCCATTACCGCAAGCTTTGTTTCCATGGCTTCTTCCTATGCACAAACTTGGAGTCTCTTTTGAAGAATAATCATATTCATATCCTTTAGGACTGTTCTAGATCCTAAAATCCCTCAACAATTCATATCACCTTGGCATTTTTACGACTAAGGCAAACCTAACTTTTATTAGACTGGTAATGTTGACAATCCCGTGCAATATGACAGTTGAATGAGATCTCAACTGAACTTGGATCAAAATTTGATACATGAGATACTTGATAAACTTCCTTGAAGCTTCCTACACAAACAATCCTTGATGTTTATGTATCTCCCTGCCATTATTGGCATCTGAATGATATGCATTTTTTTTCCTTATTTTTAATTTGTTTTTATTTGTGTTAATTTTGCTAAATGTTTCTTCTTCGTTCATATTTTTTCAGTCATTGAAAACCCCTCAAATGAGAAATTGTTCAAGAAGTTGAAAATGGAGTGCTTGGTTGCACCAAGAAAGACTAGAAAATAGCTAATGAGAATCCGGTTGCAGCATATGAATAACTAGATCTTTATCCTCCACCTATCGATATAAGGAAGACACACAAGAATTGCGACAAGTCCTCTTGAAGGCTCCAAGGGGAAAGGCTGCCATTGAACGTTCACTAAAGAGGCATTGGCCTTTCTTCTTTAAGATTGGGACAAGTTCGACAAAGAGCTTCCTTAACTATTATCTCCATGTTGGACCTAGCTTAAACATATTGTCAAGCTCTTCAATGAAGGATTCAATCACCGTAGTATCACCAAATGACCTATTGAGTTCCTTTTTATAACTACAAACGTGGGCATCGATCCTCAACCTTCAAACGCGGTCTAAGTTGGTGTGTGGCGGGACTTTAGCTGAACTTGAAAAATAAAGCAAGACTTGGAAAACTCCCAAAGCTTTTAAAAGAAGCTTTAACGTACAACTCCTATATTTGACCTCAAATAAAAGATCTTTAAATGAAGAATGTCAAGTTGTATGATGAGATGATCTTGTTGAAGACTTAATACATACAATTGAAAGACAAAGAAAATTTAGAGTAAACTCTAACTGACATGACATTAGTTGATCATGAGGAACTTTTGTCTCTAAAGAAGACCAAGAAAAATCTTGATTAGTTTAAAAGGTTCCTTCTCTATCAATATAAGGTGGGCTTCAACAAGGTCGTTCAGGAGGTGACTCTCTTATATCAAATTTATATGAAAGAAAGGAAATTTGATGTGATGTCTAAGAAAGAACTTTGGTCAAGGTTGAGGACATCTTGAACGAGGAAGAGAGGCCCTCGAAAATGATAAAGAACATCTTTTAGAATTATTATCTTTATTTTGTGAAATGCATGACAATATCATGCTAGTTTATTTATTTTAATAAAGTATATGTTGATCACATTACATTTTGGTTTGATTTATTTTCGTATTCATTGATATCATAACGTGTTGCTTTTAAGTATCCACCAATATCATAATGTTTTGGTTTTATTTTTGTTCAATTTTTTGTTGATGTCATAATATGTTGGTTATCTCATCTGTATTTCTCTTTACTTTGTAAAAGCATAGTGCTCGGGAGGGATCATATGGACTGAAGTGACCTAGGTCAAGTTTGTGTTTCCTTTTTCCTTGGCCAAGATACTAACAATTGATTTTCACTTTGATTGCCAACGTGTTCATCTATTAAGGTATTGGCCGAGTGTGTGACAAATCATATTAGCTTTTACAAAGATGAACTTTTATTTGTGTCTCAATAATACTTCCTTGGCCAAAGAAAGACCAAAGAGTACATGTTAATACAATTTAAATGAAGTAAAACTTGAGATCTATGGAATTCCACGATCTTGATATCACTTTCTTGAAACGGTGTTACACATGATAAGCTTCACTTTTCACTTCTTCCAAGTCCTGATATGATCCCTCCCAATTGAAAAAAAAAATTCCTTTTGTCTTGTATTTTTGTAGTTCACTTTTCATGCGCCAAATGATATTACTTCGGTGAAACTTTCTTAGTTTGTACTTGGTATTGTATCCACTTGTGACTCTTTATATGCATATTTCTTCTTATATATATTGGTAATGTCTCTCATTTCATTTATAAGGTTAAGCTATGCAATTAAATGAAAATTTACAATAAAATATTTTTGAACCTGTTGTTTCAAATTGTTTAGCAGAAACACATTAGTTTTACAAAACTTGTTCAATAGGGTGTTGTTTATACTGCTATAGCGGTTTATAGCATTGTTGGTGTGTGCGTGTACAATGTATCTAAAATTGTAGGGTGGGAAGAAGATAACTGCACTATTGTGATTCTTGCAGGGTGCAAGAAAATGTCTTGATTGTATAGGGTGTACAATTGAGTGTGATTAGTGAATTTTCTTTGCTTATTGGCAGGGAAGACTGGATGTAGTCCTTGAGGAAGGATGAACCAGTATAAATCTTGCGTGTTTAACCTCTCTCCCTCTCTAACCTTGATTCGCAAACTGGTTTGCTGCATAATTCTATCTTATGCGTAAAAATAAATAAATTGTTCTTGAAATAAATCGATTTAATTTTTCGTATTCAACATATTGTATATTGTGTATTAATTATGGGAATTGTGCTTACTATGTTCATTAAACTGTTCAGTTGAATCTACCTGATTTCTTTTGGTTCTGGAATTCTACAAATTGTATTTCACAAAGTCTAATTAATTTTGTTAACTTCCAAATCATTCTCCAAAATTAAATTGATTAAATCTGTATGTCAATTTATTGTTTCTGTTCTAGTGCAAATTTGAGAAATTCACTGTCTTGCTCATTAACTGATTGATTGAGGTGTGCATTTAACTGAAAAATTGCAATAAAATTTATTGTGTTATTTCAAATGATTGATCTCTAATTCAATTGACTAAAATTTTCTTGATTGTAATGTTGTCTGATATTTAAATTGATTGTTTTCTATCTAAAATCGATTTTTTTTAATTGTACTTGCAAATCATTGGTTAGAGGAATTTATTGAAAACTGTCATTCTTTCTAAACCATATTTGAATCTCACAGAGTAAAAATTTTAATAGTTCAATTCACTCCCCTCACTCAGCCTAAACTGTTTTCAATTAGAACATACATTTATAGGATTAGACAATACACACAAATAACACTTTGTGCTTGCGTACTATTTAGATGTAGGAAATGTCAACTACCTTCATCTGCCAAAGAGATCCATTAAAGATGCAAGGTAAAGTCAACATCAAATGATCTCTTGGGAAGGAGCTAAAGTTGCCTTTATCACCACCTCCTGACACAAGAACATTTCAATTCTAACTCAATAGTATGCTTTGTACAATATGCATTTGAACCATGGATTGGTGCAAAAGACTATGCTACCTAGAGAGATAAGCATTGTTAGTTATCAAGAACCTTATGTAAATAAAAAAATGCATTAAATACACCAAGTATTTTCAAGGTCAACAGGTGAAGAGAAATCATCAGAAGAGTGAAAGCTACTGAACAAATATAAAAACCTTTCAACTATTATCTTCTTCTAGGGCTTATATAAAGCCTACTCTTAACGACTCGTCTTGAGTCTGAATAATCTTATGCCTTGATTAGATGTTCTTCTTTTGTATGACTTGACTTCATGCATCCCAATCTTCTTCTTTTTCAGTAGATGATTTTCTTCCATTTATTAATTTTTGTTTTGACTTGTGGTGTTGAATCTTTCCCTCTAGACGTTGTTAGGTGCTCAACCCTTTAGAGGTTACTTTGTAATCAATTGTGAAAAACAGAAAAATCACTAAAAGGAAGGGTTGAATTGTGATTTAGTTAATTATGAAAATATTTTGCAAATATAATTTGATTAATAAGGCTAAGAAGACTTTTGTGTTTGTGAAACAATCAAACTGAAATTCTTTTTTCGAATGTGTCATGTCAGACGCACTTTACCAACTTCTCATAATCATTTATCAAAATATTTTCCTATTCATTCTAACTAAAGGTCACCTGATGCCCATTTGATTTATGAAAGTTTGCAAAGAAAGACACACTTGAAAATGATACCTTTTTATAAATACTTTTCTACCAATTTCATTTGATGAAGTGTAAAGCATTTTTCTCCATGAAAACTTATAAATGTTTTGCCTTTACTTTTCTTCTTCATTTTGCGTTCAAATTGCACCGATTCGATTGTTGCACCTTGTAAGAGCATAATTGAACAAATATATGAAGTTTTGATGGTTTAAAACAAAGTAAAACTAATAAACGTGTTTTCTGAGTGTGAGTAAGAAAGAGAAAAGGTGAGTTGAGGGGTTTCAATGCATGCATTGCGTTCCTTAGGTAGTTTAAGGCTTTTAGAGTATGATTTAAGGAAAATATAGGATTACAATCATCCAGAACGCATAGAGATTAGTTTCGAAAATCAGAAACTCTTTGACACATTTCGTCGAACAACTGGTGTGCTCGAATAACTTCATTGGCCTCACTTTGGAGTGAAATTACGAGTAATCCTTGAAGCCATAGCCTTAATGAAAGTAAGCATTAGATAGAGATCATGGAGCTCTTAAAATTGATATATGGCTCACTCATTTATGATGTCATTTGGTCCTCAAATTCTGCCCCGAAATCTGGGTTTCATCACGTTCCACACTGCATGGTTGACAATTGACACAAGTTGGTCGTTGGTCCTACTTTGAAGCATTCGTTTGTGAAATACTTGAAGCTATAGCGACAGCGGGAAGAGATGTTAGAAAAAGCTCATGGAGCTCTTTAAATTGATATATGGCTCACTCGTTTATGATTCCATTTGGTCCTTCAAATCTTGCTCTGAAGTTTGGGTTTCATCACTTTTTGCATTACATGACGCAAGTTGGTCGTTGGTCCTACTTTGAGGTGTTCGTTTACAAAATCCTTGAAGCTATAACAATAGTGGGTGGATACGTTGGAAATAACTCATGGAGCTTTTCAAATTGATATATGGCTTATTCATTTACGGTCTCATTTGACACTTCAAATCTTGCTCCAAAGTTGGGTTTCACTATTTTGGGTTGTTTTTATATGTCATGCACGGGGCTGTTTTTATGTTCCAATTTGTTCCATTTTGGTCCAAGAGACTTGCATGGGCTAAATGACTCTCGTAATGGCATGAATGCTACCCAATGGAAGTGTTTGTTTTAGCTCTATGCTTGTTTCTTGATAAAACTCCCTCCCTTTGGTTCTCTTATCATGTATATTGACTCACCTCTTATTTGACCACTTCCTTTTGCTTTAGCTAAGTTTAGGTTAAGACTTAATTCACCAAGATGATAGCCCTATGCACGTACGTTGCTCCATTGGAGTTCATATGTGGCGATTAAGAAGAAAAATCTCTCTACCATACCTGCATTCATACTATGTTTATTTATCTGGTCAATAAACTTAGCTTGAGCCCATGGGAACTTTGGCTCACTAAATTCAGTGTAAAGAAATGCACATGCACTGCTATCTCTCATGCACTGGGGTTTTGGCTGACCAAGGTAACCTTAGCTAGCCATGCAACCTCATGCAAGCCACGTTCGCTGGCACTATGTGTGGTATCTTGGCACAACCACTGTCTTCCTTTTGATATAACTTCCTTTTGTTCACATTATGTATAACTCGAGTTTCCTAAATATCAAAAAGACCAAAATACTCTCATATCTCAATTTAATTTTTTTAATAAAAAATAATAAAAAATAGAAAAATAAAATTATAAAAAAGTCAATTTTTTTTATGTAGGAACCTCGTCGGGTCAAACCTTGATTTTCTATTTTATGATAGAAATACGTAAGATCGAGGTCAAACCTCGTCGAGTCCCCTTTTATTTAAAATTTCATCTTCGCTTGCATTTCCTTGTTTAATTTAGAAAATTAAGTCATCTAGAATTTTTTATTCTCATTCACATTTTGATTTAGGGTACTTTCTTTGAACAGACGAAGTGTGGTGCTAATAACTTCCCCACTCGTAACTGACTCCCTTACCCTTTTCTCTGAACTTGTAAACCCCTTTGTTTTTTGGTTTCCATAGTTTTCCTTAAAATTATGGTGGCGACTTCATTCTTTTATTTTTATTTCCTTCATTCTTTCATTCTTATTTATTTATTTATTATTTTATTTTTTCTTTTTAAATCGTCATTCGTTGTTGATGAGATTGCGACACATTTTATATTCTTTGTTAGTTATGTTTCTCATTGATATTACGTGATCTAGGAAAATTCAACTTGACCCTGTAGGAAAATTCAACTTGACCCTGTGGTGACACCAAATGTTCTTATAAGAGTTGGAGTTACCTCACAAAACCAAAATCTTTCTACTCTACTATACTTCTAGAGAATATATATTTACTTTCTCTTTATTTTTTTTTTCATACCTTACTACATGTGATTATGTATTTGTAGGAAATAATTTATTAAGTTAGGTATCTAAAAGTTATAACTTACCAATATTTTTTAATTAAAAATATTATACTAGTAACTTGTTTTTTGTTACAAAATTTTATTGAGTTTTTCTTATCAGTCAGAACAATAAAATTAGAAAATATTATAAGAATATTAATTGATTATTCAAAACTCTAAAATAAAATTGTTTTTACAAAAAGTAAATTTCGTTAAGATTAATGCCCTTTTCTGTAAAGCTGGGTGTTATCTTCTTCTTGATGAGTTATATCCTTTTATCTAATAAATACTAAATAAAAGAAATGGTGCATATCTTAAAAATTTCACATATTTAAATTATATATTATTTCTCGAATCTTTGTATGCGCAAATTCTTGTTAGATATCTAATCTCATCATTACTTTCATTAGAAAAATAATTATCTGCTTACATATTGATTTTGATTATCATTTACTGAAGTCACATTTAAAATGTACTGAATTTTTAAGAATTTTTAAGGTGTAGTGATCCATATGAATGAACTCATCGCACTCAGTCGTAGAACGATGAAGTAAAATATGAGTTTGACAATGATGTTTGTAATCTCACATGGACCAGCATAGTTCAAAATGCAATGACCATTATAATCTCTAAAAACACTACACAATATGAGGTTGTCATAAGAACATTTTTTTGCCTGTTAGGATTTGTTAAGAAAGGGTTGGAGGCCCCATCTCACCATATGTTGTTGAATTTGCTGTGTAGTGGTTTGAACATAATTAGTTTGAAGAATTTGGGAGATGTTATGATCTGATTCTACCAGTAACATAAAGGTTAATCAAAATCTTAAAACATAATAACATTTAGAACCTTCCAAATAAGTCAACAAGCCACACCAAACACTATCTCATGGCAGCTTATAAAATTTAACACAACCAGGAAATCAATATCAAAATAATTAACATTAAACTAAGTTTTGGAAAGATAGAGGTTCATCATTCTTCATATTCAGTTAGTTTAGCCTTTAAGATGTAAATTAAATTCTCTTTCTTAGCTCCACTATATTGTATCAGTGTCACATTCGGTTAGTTGTTTATTTTTTCAAGAGAAAAACCGAATATTATTGCATTATTAATTGTTACAGTACAAACAAGATCAATCAATAAATGGACCTTAAAGTCTACATACACTTAGAAACAAGATAAAAAACAACTAACTAAATGTATTCAGTTGAAAACAACTCAGTAAAAAATAACTAACTGAATGTGTATATTATATCATACTAACAGCAAAAATCAATATTAGTAACAATGTGCAAAATTTACACAGAATTGTGTTGAAAATAAATTCTTAAACATTTACTTTTGCAACTCATGTAAAATTCAATAACCTCAATCGGATAAAAATTGTTATATGCAGAATTTTTATTGGAACTTTAGAGTACAAACCTCAACAGGCCTATTGTTTTTATTCTGTTGGTTTATTAATAGATTGTAATTGTTGTTCACATTTTTTGATGAATAATGTCTAAATATTGAATGGATTTTACTTTTTGAAGGGTTGACAGCTCCAACATTAAAGACACTGACTCTAACCACTTCATCCCAGAATTGGTGAAGGAATTTATTCTCCCAGTGTTTGTCAGTATCCACAACTTCAAACTTGACACAATAGTCCTTGTCACCCATGTGACTGTAAAGAAAAGATTCTTCATCTCCCCATAACCATAACCTTTTTCTTAACCTGTACTATTTATGGCTAAAGAGTTGCATTCAATAAAATGAAAACCAAACTAGGAGTTATCACTAGCTTGGTCTCTTCCTTTCTTTTCTTTTAATATGTAAAATTTGAACACGATCAGGAGTTTACAACAACTCTGTTCTGGTTGACTTACTCATCCAGATTTTCTCACTCTTCTCCACTTTTTTACTTCTTATATAATACTACAAGAATAGTGTTTCTTACACCAACTTTATCTTTTAAATATGCTAATATAGATTCATTTGAATCCTTCAATAAAAATTATAATGGCACCCAAGTTTTATCCAATAGCTTGCAAGGATATTGTTCTAACATGTTCTAATGTATACTTTATGAGGGGTTTGATTGTACAACTATAGTTTTCCATAAACTAATTATAACTCACTTTAGAAAATATCAATTATATGAAAAACTTATGGTTGAATAACAATTAGGTGAATTGAAGTATAAAAAAGAGAAGCAATACCTATTGAGGTAAGTGAGATGTTGGTAGTTGGCATTCCATCTTTGATTTCATTATACTGTGAAGACCCAATTTAGGAGGCACATGCTTAACCAAATGCAGTGAGCAAATGGACCCTTATGTTTGTTTCTATTATAGAGGTTATTTACAGCTGTACATGACATTATTTACTAAAATTTCATTCAACACTCACTCTTACCCTGGTTGTTAGGTTATTTATTTCCAACCATTATCACTTTAAAGGCTCTTACCAAAGTTATTCAGTGATGAAATTTACAGTGTATTTAAGTTTTTTTAACCAGGATATCTTTCCAATGAAAACAAAAGGATGTGAGATTCATTCATTATCAGTCTGATTTGAGAAAAAAATTTCTAATTTGATTATTTATTTACTATAATTACAAAAACATTTTAGTTTCACTAATGGAAATAATGAAACGTAAATCTTATTTTGTATATGAAAGAATGAAAATAATTGAAAGGACATTCTTATTATTTTTGTGCAAATCTTTATAGACAGAAAAAATGAAAAAAAAAATATAATTAAAAAGTAAAACAATTAATGAAAACAGAAAACCTACTCTCAAAGTAAACAGACCCTAGTAGCTCTTAACCTTTTTCATAAAGTCCTTGGCAAATAGTAATTGTTATAGAGGGACTGTGCCACCCTTGTCAGAAAAATGACACACTGTAAAAAAAGTGTTCAGAAATGGGGTATTATGTCTGATCACCAACTATTCTAACCTTCCAAGCTAGTAGATAGGAAGTTTCCATTCAACAGTTGACCAAGTACTCTGAATTGCAGACAAGAGTTCTATATTCTCCACATAATAATTCTATTTTTGAATTTCACTACCTATGCCAGAACTTTTGGAAGTTTACCAGTTTCAAGATAAGGACTTCTCCAGCTGTTATTACAGGAACATGAGACATTACAGCTCCTACCATATATAGTACAAACGACAGAGGCACAGGAAATGTACTAGCAATGTTATTGCTCGTTAGTGAGTGTTTTTTTTTTTTTTTTTTTTTTTACCATTCTCACTTTCCAAACACACCCTAAATCTCAACTCCATGTTCAAGACTGACAAATTAAAAGTGTCTATAATCCGTGATGGTTTACAAGGGTAGTTTTGAGAAAGACAAATGAAACAAGAAAGAGGATACATGGAAAACGAAAAGATCTTAAACTTATCATTGAACACAAGCCCTCATCATATTTACAGAACAGCACATAACAACTCCCTAGTCATGTAGGATTACATCCAAGACCAAAAATCACTCAAAAAAGTATGAAAAAAAGTTGCAAAATTTACATAAGATACATATCTAACCAAATAATACAATTTTTTTGATTAAAGGACAAATCACCATCTGTTGATGTTCATATGCTTTCATCATATATTGCAGCAAAATTTGTAGTTGTGACAGATGACATGGTAGTGTCATGGTTGTCTGAAGAAGAGAATGTATTGTACATAGATGAATTCTTCACATCACTACTACTTTCTTCGTTCCTTCTTACTTTAAGGTCCATAAAATCAGAAATTAAGGCAGGTTTTGTTATCTTACTGTCATCAACATCCATTTTTCCAGTGAGCATCTTGACCACAGAAGACATGGATGGCCGGAGCTTTGGTGATTCCTGAGTGCAAAGAAGACCAATCTTCATAAACTTACAAGCCTGCTCGGCGTCGAAATCCCCGTCCAGTGATGTATCTACCAGTCCCACCAATTCCTTTCTCTCATAAAGTTCCCAAGTCTGTAAGATCAGAAGCTAAATAAGAGAAAATCCAGAAATCTCATATGATGCTTTAGAATATGATCACACTTATGCAATGAAATGCCAGTGCATAGAAAAAAATGTAAAGCTGCAATTCCAGTATAGGAACTAGTCATAACAAAGACTTTCTTCTGGAGAAAATGAGAACAGACATGTCCCTTTAACATTCTGAAAGAAACTGGAAGAAAATACATTCAGTTAAGTTGAATCTACAATATTATTCTTCCGTGGATGCTGATATTAGTCTGAAATCACTATCAAAGGGGAGGAAATACTATGAACTTCAAAGAACTTACATAGATCAGCATTTTGAGCTGAGAGATCCTTCACTTTCCCTCACTCTTCTCTATTTTTTTCCCTTACCCCTATCTTCTCCCTCTCCTTTTTATATTCATAAAGGTCATACTTTGCCTACCACTGCCCCTTGATTACCTCACTGCCAATCATTAAGAATTCCCTCCTTGAGATCCCAACTCTCCTTGATTGCTTCTCTCTCGGTTTGTTATATTAACATGCCCTCAGTGAGGCCTGGATTCTCTGTGCTCCTACATAACATGTGGCTTCCTAACATATTGGTATGACAATCACCAATGTATATGCCTAGCACAATTAGAGCTAGATGACCATAATTCGGATACCATTTCAATTTTTACATTGTGCTTTCGGAAAAAAAAAAGTAAATCACAAATAGATTGTTTGTATATCCTTTAACATATGAATATGATTCCGTATTTTGCTAGCAGTTGAAACCAAATAAGGAGGCAAACTTCACTGAAGATGAGCACAAACGATTAAGGGGCATCAGGTAAGTAAATTACTAAATGAATTGGTTAACTTAGGTTTTGTTAGAATAGATGAAGACGACAAACAAACTGGTTGGAAAATATTGATTATAGTAAAAAGCATGTCAATTCATGGAAGAATGAAACATGCATACCCTCTCTAGAAGAAATTGTTCTTCTATTGGTAATCGTGAGTTTGTGTTACATCTTCCACTGACTATCTCCACAAGGAGGACACCAAAGCTGTAAACATCTGCTTTCCGTGTTAGCTTCCCCCCTATTGCATACTCGGGTGCCAAATAGCCTCTGAAATAAATCATGCATCAGCAAATTTCTGACATAAAATAATTGTTTAGAATTTTTACTTGCTTATTGTATGTAAACAGCCAAAGAGAAGCACTCTTCCTTAAGAAGTGTAAGGTATGAAAAAATAGTCATATACAATAATATTCCAAGGCAAATATAAATGATTCGGGCAACACAAACTACTCAGCTTAGCATCACTCTCAATTATCTCAGGTATTTTGTTTAAATAGATAAATTTGAAACTGGCCATATTATGTGTGCAGTGTAGTTTTTGAAGAAAAAAAAAATCATGCAAAGCACTATCTTAATTTTGTCATCACTAAAACAGTGATAATTGATGCTACGAGAAAATATGAATATAAATCCAATGTCATCAGTTGACATTAAAATGGACTGTAACTGTTGATATCTCACATTGATTGAAGATTTGGCTAATGTAATCCTTATAATGTTTGACAATCCTCACCTTGTAAATAATTTTTGTAAAGATGAATTAGACCCTAAACTCAAAATTCTAAAATGATATTAGAGTTTATTCGAAATCAATTATTATGCTACTCATTTTTGTCTTCGCTCTGGAAGTCTATCCATGAGGGGTGTTGCTCATTATCTACATCTAGTTTACGCTCTAAATGTTCAGTCCTAGATGTTAGAAGTATGTTGATGGTTGAGATTTCACATCAATAGATATATGACTAATGTAATCCTTATAAGATTTGGACGGTCATTATTTTATTAGCTAGTTTGATAAGGTTAAGTTTTAGGTCCCAATTCCAAGAGTTACAAATTAAATGTACAGAATACCATCAATATTAACTATCCTAATTTTCCCATACAGTAGCATCTAATTATGACTGGTCAGAACATACCCCAAGAATTGTTAACTTCCATGTATAAATCAAAGTTCTTGAATTTGAAATTTGAAATTGAGGGGGAGGGATCAACAAGTCTTGAAATTTGGAATTGGGAAGGCTGCTTTGCAGTTTCAAGAGGAAAGACAAAACAGAATAAAAATCTTCCAATTTTTTCAGTGATTGTAATTTGCAACACTTACATTGTTCCTGCTACACGAGTGCTGACATGAGTCATGTTTGCTGGAATAAGCTTTGCAAGACCAAAATCTGAAATTTTGGGTGTAAGATCTTTGTCAAGGAGGATGTTGCTTGCTTTTATATCCCTGTGAACAATGTGAGGCCTTACTTCTTCATGAAGGTAGGCCAGTCCGCGAGCAATCCCAATGCTTATTTTACATCTTGTTTGCCAATCAAAGTAGATTCTATTGTGACTTCCACCTATAAGTAAAGAGAAAAAAGTTTATTGAAAAAGAATTAGAGCAAGGTTGACTAGTTAATAAAACTTCATAGATGTATAATATGAAACATTCATGCATCTTCACTTAACAATTTAAGCTATTAATATAGTTTATTCATGACCAAACAGTCTACAGTTCAATCCTTGATGTCCTCATACTTCTAATAGTAAGTCTGCATTATGTACATTTCCAGCACAAAAGGCTCGTGTGAGGAGGGGCATGTTAAGGATATAATGCACAACTATTCATATGTCTTCACCTAACATCTAAAGGTTAAGGGATAGTTGGTTAGTGACAAAAACAAATCCATGTTTAAATCTTTCTTCTCAACTTCTGCCAGAAAGCTTTAGCAAAAGGCTTTCTCCAACAATATTCCAAAGAATGGATTCTGAGAAATGGCACCAGTTTCTACGTTTCATGCTATAAGCATCAACAGTGAAGAAGAGAAAGTTACCCAAACCAAAAAAAAAGAAATAGAAAAGAAAAATAATTTACCTAGAAGAGTTTGTGACAGGCTGTTATTCTCAAGGTAATTGTAGACTAATATTCTGTTATTTTTATCCACACTACAACCATATAACTTGACCAAATTTTCATGCTCTATCTCTGAGATCACATTAATCTCTGTCAAGAACTCCTTCACTCCTTGCCTTGATTCAGCTGAAAGAACTTTTATTGCAGCAACTTTTCCATCTTTAAGTCGTCCCTGATAATCCACCACAATAAGTTAATGTTTCGTTATCAATTTTGTCGTCCACAAGAAGAAGGAAAAGACAACGATCAGAAAAATAGCTGAGATGATGTATGCAGCGTGGTCTAGTTTACCTTGTAGACCGAACCAAAACCACCCTCTCCGATTTTATTGGCTTGACTGAAATCATCAGTGGCATTTCTTAATTCTTTGTAGGAGTAGAGTTTAACATTATGAATGCCTGAAATATTTATAAAAAATCAGCTAACATCTGAGATTCAATTCAGAACCTGATATTCAATAAAATCTAATATCATAAGTAGACTTTTATGAAAGTATTATATAACAGATAACAGATAACATATATCTCAATTCAAGAACACAACCATAACACTGGAAAAAAAAAACAAATTTAAGAAACAATACAATGCCTTGTTTGTAAAACCTACTTTAATTGATGTGACATGTAATCAAGTTACCTTCATCAATTTCTGGATCTTTTCTCGCTGAAGAAGATGACTTACTGAATAATAAAGGAAAACAAGTCATAGCTGAATATAAGGAGCTTCAAATGTCAAATAGTGTCACTTCCAAGGTCACCTGGTTGAACCATCAAAATGTGTTAACGTTTTGAAGAGTAATAAAGTGGGAAGAAAGTACGTACAATTAACTGAACATGATAAAAGATAATGCAAAAAGTTCACAGGCCTTGCAAGAGCACACCAAAGTAAATTCATAATTTCCACAACAGGTCTGACATACAAAAACTAATCACTGATACCATAACTCAAGTTTTACCACAAATGCTCTCAAAGCCATACCATAAGACACAAATAAATAAACAAAAAATATATACAAAGTGACGGAATTGTTCAAAAGCACAAACTCTCTTTATCAGTCATAAACTGAAATCATGCCCTTTCTTCTCAATCCTTTAATAAGTTCCACATTTTTATACGTATTAATTTACATGCATCTCAATCTCCCAATTCAGAAGTTTACAAATATTGTTGCTTAACTCTTGACAATGCAATACTTCAAATGAAAATCAAGCTTTTGACTGTATTTCCCAACTTCTCTTCATCTAACCTCTAATTATTATGCATTGCATACCAAGCTACATTATTTTCGGGGTCAAATGTCAATTATCTTCAGGCTAATTCAATTTGTGCAGCATTTCACAGCTCAAAGAACATCAGTAATGAAAAAACGAACTAAAAACTCAATAATCACAGAAACAGTATGAAGAAACCAAACTCAACCGAAAAAGAACATAAGAACTTTCCAAAGAAAAAGAATTTGCTCAGAACCACCATCCTCCCCACAAACCAAAAAGATAAAAAGCTTGCAACTTTCCCAAAGACAAAGGAGGAAAAAAAAAATACCACAAAGCCATGATCAAAGGGTACCCCAAAAACAAGCCAGGAAAAAAAAATGAATGGAACAAACCTCAGAAGGTGGATAAAACAAGTAAAGATGAAGAACAAAGATAAGTTTATGAAAGTTGTGGAGAATACTCCGTTGAGAAAGCGTGTAGATGGCGTTGTGCTGTGTGGTTGTGTTGGTTTTATGAGAGGAGGGTCCACGTCATGACCATCATCATGATCAACCACAAACCAACGCGTACTCGGTTTGAATCTTCTCTCTTCGCTTTTCAGACAAGACCAAGACCGAGGCTGCTTCAACCAAACGGTGTTTTTGTAGTACACCAACCAACCCACATGTTCTTTCTCTTTTCACACTCTCAAATTGCTCCTTTTTCACACTATACATTACGCAAAAACTGTGCAAATCATTTTTTTTTTCTTTCCAAAAAATAAATTTAGTAGCTTTTAGTTTGACCTGTACGAATGTTTCGTCCTTTGTGGGTTCTATGTTTCATGGCATTTGTACCCTTTTTTTATTCTTCAGAAAGTTCAAACACAGTTGCAAAACATGTGATTAAATAGATATTATATAAAAAAAACTTACTTGAAACTTTACATAATGCTGGGTAGATTTTGGAGAGAAGGAATGAAAATCAAAACAATTTCTAGTGTTATAATTTAATTCTTAATTTACAGTTAAATTGATATTTAAAGATATGTTTTAATAATACAATTGTTTTACAAAACTTAATATTCAATATAATCGCAAGACTTTTTATATAATAAAAAAACTAATATAAGGTTGTTCAATAACTAAATTAACAGTGTACACTTAATTATGAAATGGTTCATTTATCCAAAATTTTAATAACACCTGTATCAGGTTGTGTTCCACTCTAATATGGACAAAAAAGAATATAGAAAAACACAAAAATGTCCTCAAAAAAGTTACTTCCCCATCTGCAGTTAGAATTCCTTGGATTATTTTTTTTTTCTGTTAGTTTTTTATGATGGCATGCAATAACCTGCATCATTGTTTCTGATTTTTTTTCCTCTACAAAATTATTTTTAAAATGTATTCTTTTAAAAAATTAATATTTTATTAAAATAGTAGAATGTAAGTCTATTTTATAATATTAATATACGAAGATGAAATTTATATTTATTTATAAATTATAATTTTAAGTATATCCTCTAATCGATAGAAAAATTTTAAGACACTTTCTTGTATCGAAAATAGAAAATGTAATAAGTCTAATTTAATCTCTAATAAAATAAATTTTTAATGACCTTAACACTATATTAATATTTACTGATAATAAAATTGTATGTTATATATATATATATATATATATATATATATATATATATATATATATATATATATATATATATATTATTTTGCTATTATTTTTATATTTGGAAGTTAGAAACTCCCTCTCCTCATTCACTTCAAAAAGTACTGATCAAATCATGTATATACAATTTTTTTCCATTCTATTTCTACTTCGTTTCTTATATTTCTTTTAATTTTCTAAACATTACATGTTATACACACTTCTGTTATTCTTTCTTTATGTTTTTTTCTTCTCCATCTTCTTTTCATCCATGCACCAAAAATAAGATATCTTTGACTTGAGAGTCAAGTGTTGACCTGTTTTGCACTTTAAGAATTATGTGTAGGTTTTTTTCTTTTTCAAATGACTATACAAAAGTTACACAAATGACATGATACCTGGTGGCAACATATGGGTGCAATGGTTTCTCATGGATCTATGAATTATTACAGTGTGCTTTTTTTTAACAAAAAAAAAAAAAAAAA
>Ga0209489_103518_pt1 | contig 30342 bp, 13 predicted proteins | sample SiratrowhiteBW_FD_187527 | JGI IMG/M metagenome (GOLD analysis project Ga0209489, IMG submission 187527) | Root nodule microbial communities of legume samples collected from California, USA - Siratro white BW (SPAdes) (version 2) | ecosystem: Host-associated > Plants > Roots > Nodule | place...
GAGAGCATCAGAGAGCGAGAGCAATGAGAGAAAGAGAGAGCGTGAGAGCAATGAGAGAACGGGAGAGCATGAGAGTGAGAGAGCAATGAGAATGAGGGAGTCAAAAAGAGAGTGAGAGAGTGATAGAGTAAGACGGTGAGAGAGCGAGAGAGTGAGAATGGAGAAGGCAAGGCTCATAAATGACTTTTAGACTTCAGATTACATGTTACCAAAAATACCCCTACCACGTAAGATGCATTGACAAAACTACCACAGTGTCAAGTGAGGGTAAAAATTCAACGGTGTCAAAGTATCTTTATTCTTAGTAAATTAGGCTTTAGAAAACATCTTTCTATTCAATTGGACTCACTTAATTTTTTTATTTAATTTATTTTAAGACACCCAACACCTTTTTTTTTGTTATTTTATCATTTTTTTACAAATTTCATTTTATCTTATTTTTATTATTATTTAATCAAACTTTACTTATAAAGTCAAAGTTCTTTTTATTATTTATTCTAAATGACAAAGAAACTAAATAACACATGTTAAAAAGTTTTAATTTCTTATTTTTATTCTTTTATTTTATTTTTTTATTTTTTATATTTGTAAAAATAATTTTTATTTGTCCGGACAAAATTGGGTGTTGACAATATGATATTTTTTAATAGATTTCATTTGAGTAAAAATGGTCTCGCTGTATATTATAATAACGAACTTTGAATAGACTAAAGTATGTTATTATATTGTGTGTTTAATGTGCTTTTGTTAAATTGGAAATTATCATTTTTAATAATGTACCTTGATAGTAAATTTTGTTTGGATTAAAAATCAAATATATACATCTGTATTATCTGAAATACTTTATTATTCATAGCCTTATCTAAATTAAAGATTATTATTTCATAAAAAAGGTTAGATAATTTATTAATATTTACCGTATTTTTAACCAACATCTCGTTGGTTTGTAGAATTTAAATTTTGTAAATGAAAAAACATTCCATATTAATGTTACTACAGAATTGGTAGTCAAATTAATTATCATGATATATACTTTATTTCTTTCCAATAGAATGGTTTTCCAAAATATTCAAAATGTGTTTAATACTATTGGAGATCTAACGTCTCAAATTAGTACAAATCTAATCTTATGAAATTTTGGATGTATTGGGCTAATATAATTGTATTTGGATCTAATTTGATCCAAAAGAAAATATAAGTACGACTTATTTTATATGTCTTATGTTTATTTTTCTCATATGGATATTCATTGAAAAACTTGATCGAAGTAGTTCTGGGTAAGCAAGAGTCTTCATCTCACAAGAAAATAAAGGTGTTGATGAGGTAAGTATTATTGGTTTGTCAAGAAATAGCTGTTAAATTTCCAAGGGTTACGCGTGACAGCTTAACTGCAGCTACTAGAATTCAACAACTGCTTTGCCTCTCAGAAGTGGGTAACTATGAACTTCTCTAGAAGATTGCATTTATGAACATTTCTTTCAGATCTTACTTACGCAGCTAGGAAGACGTAAAAATTTGACTTAGTTTTTGAACATTGTAGGATTTGATTAACTCAGAATTATTGTTTGACATTTGACAGGGTTCTCAAATGTTCAAATATACACATTACTCCACGGTAAATATTTCGAAACAAGTTACTCAAGGAAAACGGTCCGAATATTTTAAGATGTTTTAAATTAGAATAATAATATCTTATATTTTGGAACTATTGTCTTATTTATAAATTTTTAAGTGAACTTCTTAATAAGTAGACTAGATATTCAAATTTTTGTAGATCCCTATTTATATTTTTTTTACGTGTTTTATATGACAATCGTCCCAGTATCATCTGTTGTCAGTCATTTTTCTATTAACAAAGAAATGTTAATACTAGTTAGAAATGGAACAATTCATGTGATGTTATTAATTATGCTTAATCTGAAAAGACTAAATCTCAATCGGTCGATTTAAAAATACATCACATAAAAAGCAAATTCCAAGTCCAATAAATTAATTAATTAATCACTGGAAAGAAAAAACAAAAAAAATCTTTGTGCAAACCTTTTCATCCTTTTTTAAACTACCATACTCATAGATATAGAAACACAACATTTCTTAATTTCTAATAACTTAGTTTGTCTTTGTTTTTTCTTATGAAATATTATTAATTAATTATGTTTCATAGGGATAAGTTTTTATTTATCTCATCTACTTAAAACACTTCAATTCTTTTTTTATTGACTACTTATCTTGTCTTTTTGTCCATCCCTTTTGATCTCTGTGTGTTATTATATTATGATTAAGGGTAAAATTGATAAGACAATAAATCTCCTACGTAACATATGGGATTCATATGTGAATCACACATAGGAAGATATGTGGTCCTTAGATATACTAGAATCCGTGGTTAAGATATTTATATTTAGTCAAATGTTTATAAGTAATTATTTTTGAAAGTTTTTAGATATTTTGTTATTTAATTTACTTTATTTTCACTCTTACAAATAATCAATGAAAGCTAAGTAATAGTTACGTGACCACCTGTACATTTAGCTTTTAATTTTAATTATTTAACATAATAAAGTAATATAAATATATAATGCTTATCCATCACAATTCTCCCTTGATACAATATCTATGTATGGTCCCCAAAGCCCAAAAAAGTCTTTGGGTCGCTAATGCCTGCTTTTATAGTTTAGTAGTATTGATTAAGCTTTAATGCTGAATAATGTCTCACTCTCACTATAATCTTTTTGAACAAAAACAATTATAACAAAAAAATGGCAATACATTGTCCACAACTAGTACAATTGTTCGAGGAAATTTGTTTTTCAACTTATCAAAGCTAATACCAAATACAGATAAATTTGAAAGAACTTACATGATCAATATGGTTCAAATTTGACCAATTAAAAATACATAGATTAGGACTATAATGTTTATTAATATGATGCAATTTTTATAGATCCTTTTTCACTGTATGTGTCCTTTTAAATTTGAACAGAAATTCTAATTAAATTCATAAATATATTTCCTTTTTATCTTCTTTCACAATTTTCTGTCACAATATATCATCATTATCCCATCAAATTAGCATTCAGTGGTTCTGGTGCATAGTGATAAGAACCTAAAACATGGTTATTTTAATCAAGTCCTAAGTCATTTCAATTGAGTTTGCACCAATTAAGAAGGTAGTTAATGAGTATTAATTAGTAACTTAATTAGCGACAGGTAGGTTAAATGTCACTTCAAAACCTAAACTTTTGTGGCACTAACTTGCATATTAGTCACTCTTATTCTATTTAGTTTTCAATCACTTGGACGAATTGTAATTAATTTTGTGCTTAAATACACAACCAACAATTTTGGCCCATAGAAAAGGAAATCCAATTTGCCAATGTTGGTGACAGTAACTTTAGGCCATGTTTGGCGTTTGAAAGCATTTTAATTTTTTTTAAGTTAATTTGAGTAGAAGTGAATAAAATATTCTATATAATATTGTTTTTGAAGTGCTCATTATAAATAAGTAAAACTATTTTTTATTTAATGATTAATTGGTCACAAGGTTGCTAAAGTTTTCTTCCAATAGTTATGTACTGTTTTTTTTTTCTTTTTACATATATTCTCCAGTTTATTGGATTAAAAGTTAATTTCATTTACTAATTTTGTTTTTAATAATGTGCCTGCTGTGGACTTGAAAGATCACACCACTAAATACTAATATATCGTTAGTATATTTAACAATTTTTGAAAATATTTAAAAAATAATTACTTGAAAATTACTCATCCCTTTACAATTAACTAGCATGACACCCGTTATTTTAAAATGTCATTATACATTAAAATAAAATTATTGAAAAATAAAACGTAAATTTCTAATTTTAAGAAATAAAAACATGAACATATATATAGACCGAATTTCTGTCTGCCCGCAGGATTTGTTACCTAAAGTTAGATTGGTAGAAGCGGAACTGTTTACGATATTTTAAGTATAAATGGATGTAATAAATGTGATTAAAAGAAAAAATCTCATTAAAAGTAATAATACTATATTTTCTAATAATATTGGTGAAAATGTAGTATTTATAACACGGTGAAAGAAAACTCACGGGATGTAAATAAAGAATAATTCGTATTTGATATTCCAACGATGAGATAACAAATAATTGATTTTTTTGAAATTCAAATATTAATAGCTAGGCTGAATTAAAAAAAATAAATTGAATAATAAGCCTCTGAAATACTCCAGATATTTGAGTTCAAATATCACCAAATTTGTATTAATACAACCTTTGCGTTATTTTTTTCTAATGAAAAATATTTTTACAACGATTAAATTTATATACAATATTTTAAGAAAATATAAAAAATATGTTAAAGATGTTTTTTTTTTCAGTAAACTAATAAAACATATACTCAATCTTAAACACATAAGTACAGCCCTGTTAAAAATTAACTCTGGAATATAAAAACGAAAAAATATATACAGATAATTGTTTAATTTTAAGAAACGATATTTTTTAAAATTCTCTCATGAGACTGAAGAAAATAATGTGTTCTTAAAATAAAGTAAACCAAACATAGTAAACATATTTATCTGTGTGTTATATATAGTTTTCTTATAAGTATATCATGTTTTTTATTTTTAAATGTTATTATTTAAATTAAATTAATAAAAAATCGTAACGTTGTAAAAGTTAAAATTTTCATGTGAAATACATAATTATAATGTTGAATATCTCAAATAAAATTAAGGATTAATTCTCTTAATTACTTCCATATTTTTACCAATGAATTTGAAGGATCTTATTGTTAAAATTTAACTTTTTTCCTTAGGCAAAAATAAAATATTCTATCTCAATTTCTCTTCTTATATTTTCGGCAAATTTCTCAAACTAGTGTATTTTTTATTTGAAATTTTTGAAATGGTATATTTTTTATTTATTTTCCAACATAGATATATCGTGCATACAAGACACGATATCATTGTGAAAAAATGGTGATCCTATTGCACCATTTAATTTATATTAAATAAAATCCTAAGAAGAAAACATAATTTTAGTGTCACAATTTCAATTAATGAGTTAATTAAAATAGTGAGAATACTGCACCATTTTAGGTGATTAATATTCTCCACCCATTTTAGGTGATTAATATTCTCTACCCATTTCTCTTATGTTTCATGTGTGGTATGTTGCTACTGTGCAACTAAAATAAATGGACAGTCACAAAGCTATTTTATTTATTAATAAATATGTAATGATTGAAATTAATTCTGATTAACTAATTGAAATAAATTGAAGTTAAATTTTAAAATAGAAAGTTGACAGGATTATTGTTTAAATTAAAATAAAAAATTATGTTAGTATGAGATTTATATATTGAATTAAATTAAGAGTAAGTTTGATGCTGAAAAGAAAAATTAAATTAAATTAAAATTTAGTAATAAAATATATTTAGGAAAATTAATTGTAAGTTGGATATTTGAATTTAGTTACTAATATAAAAATAATTTAAAATTAAATTAAGATTTAGCAATAAATTTAGAATAAAAAATTTGAAAATATTATATAATTTTTTATATAAATTTATCGTTAGTTTTTAAATTATATTTATTAGTAACTAAATATATTTTATATTATGAACTAAATTTATAGCATGTAACTTTTTTTCCCAAGTATGTAATCACTATTCTATTTAAATCAATTTATATTTATTTCAATTACTTAATTAGAATTAATTTCAACCATTATATATTTATCAATAAATAAAATGATTTTGTAACTTTATATTTATTTTAGTTGTATAGTGAAAAAAGCAAAAGAGGAATGGATGGAAAATATTAACCACTCTACAATATACACTACATGATTTACCTATGTCCGGAAATAAATAAACTATACTATTTCAGATAAAAATTACATTATATTTTCTCTCATTTTCTTTTTTTAATGGGAAATATAACTTAATGAATTAGTATCTTCGGTAACTCTTGTAACTATCTTTTTGACTGATAAAAAAAATACAAAACCCCAAGCCTAAAAGTAAAATAGGTAGCAAAAAAGATTACATCCTTTGTTAGACAAGTAACTAATTTCTCTACTGTTTAATATTAATATTTCTGATTTTTACTTATTCATCTAAAAAATTAAATTTATTATTTTGACTTCACTGTAAATTATAATATAGTACTATTATGTCTGTCAGACAGACTCTCATAATATAACCATGTAAAACAAAAGGGAGAAACCGAAAGTATTTTACACATTTGTAGTTGTTCTTCATATTTAAGATTTAAAGTTTTATTGTAGCGATACGTAATCCACTTAATAAAACTGTCTATTATACATAATATTAAAATACAACCTAAAGTTTGACAAGAACGATATTAATAAAATGTATGAGCATATATAGATAAGTTTTGTCCATATAAAAAATGTAATTGGAAATTAAAATATAAAGTTATAGGGTATACGTAGTGAATAGTGACCAATGCAGCATGATGAGCCATGCATTTTTTTGACACAAAATATTTGGACTTATTCTTTCGCCCACTCAACGATATATTATTCTCCACCTACTAAAAAACAACCCATATATATATATACTCACACAGAGCATAACACCAAAATACATTCATTAAAAAAAATAAAAACTAGATATAATTACTACTTTATTTATGCCCCTCAACAAATAAATATAATCTCAAAATACCCACAAATAATAAAGCCATAAAAAATGGACACTATTATATACATCTCAACATATCAATAATCACATATCCCCCTCATCGGAATCAACCGCCGTAGTCGTTGTGCGGCCCTTCCGCCGCGACTGCCGGCGGTGGCTTCCTCCGAATCTCAACCTCCCGGTCTCCTTAAACCTCTGTTTCTCCGAGGGCACAATGACACACTCGGGTGGTGGCACGTTGTACCTTAATGTATCATAGCAATATGAATAGTACATGTAACGCTGGCGGAACCGCCGCATGGAGAGGCGGCGCGTGGGGGTGATGGCGGCGTAGTCTTGAGCCTCGAGATCGGCGTGTTGGTCGGCGCAACCGTCAAGGTTGAAGATTTCTTGGATGGGGTCGGCGGCGCAACCCTTCAGGACTAGGTCCTTAAATTCCGTCACGAAAGGTGCATACTTGTAGTTCACTTTGTATTTTCCACCAGATGTTGCCCAATTTGATGCATCCCATATGGTTGAATACAGTGACATTGGTTTCGATGGGTACTCACCTCCCATTTCCTCACTTCGTAGCACTTCTCTAATTGGAACTTCATCAATGTAAAAACTGCACCAATTCAAACATATAGTCATAAATAAATATATAATCAATTAAAAGAAGTTAAAAGAAAAAGAAAAAAAAAAAAAAACAAAGTAGAGTATATATTCCCGTGAAATAAAAAAGATTTGCCAGCTATGTTAGTGTTTTAAGTTAGGTGGGAATTATGGGAACGGGGTTTGGCAAATGGTATAGGAATCTATGAGCTTGCTTTAGTTTCGGTAATCTTACAAAAATTTGGTGGCAAGTTTTGCACAGATTAAATAAAGAAAGGTCACATGTTTCATTACACGGTTTGAACTGGTTCTTCGTTTTCCAAGTTTTGGTCATGCCATTGTTTAGGTATGGTTGGAGTTGGACCAATAGCAATACCCTTCTTCTGATTTTTAAATTAGGATTACAAGGGCAGATATTTGAAAGAAATTGTAGAATTTGATTAGGAAAAATAATGCATTTTGGGCACCCCACAATTAGCCAGATAATAGGGTGGAGAATCAATTCAAAGGTTTGGCAACCCCATTATAACGAGAAGGACCGTGATGGATACGTATGACTCAAAACAAAAGAGTGATGATATCACATGTGTTATACACAAAAATATAAGGATAAGCACAAATTTAAGTGGGGAAAGCTAGTGGATGATTGTTTAATCTATCATCATCATCACCGTATACATTATATACATGAATTAAAATAAGAATAATTTGAAAAGGCACATCAAACAAAATTCAAGTTGGCCATGGGTGTGGGCCATTTATACTATAGTCTGAAACTGGGAAAATCATCATTGAATTCGAAACCCACACTACCATCTAAACCATCCTTTTAGTAATGAAAAGTATATGCTTTTGAAGCTTGCTAGCTCACACAAACCAAACCAGACCAAGTTGTAGTTGTGGGCGACGCATCCCACACGCAATCCCAAACACTTTCCTCCCTCACGTTAAGTCAAACGAAACCAATTCAATACCAAAACACGCCACGTTAAAGTTGAATCCCATGGCATTCCAAAAAGGTATATATTTCAAGCACCCAAAACCAATTAATGCATATCAACACACAAAATTGTGTATAATCACGCGGCATATATAAATACACAAACAAACACTTACATGACGTTCTTGGCTGTCCAAAGGATGCTGTATCTGTGGTATTCTTTCGTTGGGTCGAACCACAAACGGTACCGCTCCTCACGCCCACGGTGGGTGCTGCCGTTGCCGTATAAGTTCGTCTGAAACCGCCACGGTTTTCCGGCGATGTTTCCGAGGAATTCAAAGTCCAACTCATCGTGTGACTTCTCGAACACATCACCGTTTGATGTCTGTACCAAGAAACAAAGAAAAACTCATCAATCATGCCACCCTCTAAATAACCATGAAACAATTTTACAAGGTTTCTAATTTTTCATAATACAAAAAAAACAATAATTATAATGGCGTTAACAATTTCAGTCTTTGCTAGACCAAGCATGCTATACTAAGCCATCACTTGTAGTTCACCGTTTGAACAGTTCATTAAAAAAAACTACGAAAATTCTGACGTAAATTGAATGGAGTTCACCGACCATCAATCCGTTTTTGACTTTGCTACAAGTTCGGTAGTTTCTTCAGCAAATTAAAGGGATGTTTGACTAATATTTAGCGCGTTTAACTGATTATACAAAAAAAAGGGTAAAAATAAAGAAGATGAAGAAGCATTAAAAATCCAGAATTCATGATTTTTTTTTTAAATGCATACCATTCAAATAAAACATTGATGTCTACAAATTTTTGTTCTGAAGGAAAAACATTGTTTACTTACATAAAAGGCCACGCAAATACCAGCAGTATAATTCGACGGTAACTTGATTCTGGCGCTAAAGAATCCATAGTGGTACATATTAGAGGATATGAAACCCGAACCTGTTCAATTATGGGATAAAAATGTTGAGAAAAAACGCACACAAAAGGAATAACATAAACAAAAATAGAACATGAAACGTAGATGTTGTTGTTGCACATGATGACGTGTAAGTGAAAGATTTACCTGTGAAGCGATCGAGGAGGAGTTGTACACCGTTGCCATCGGCGGAGCGAACAACGTTGGAATCTCCGAAGAGCGGAGAATAGCCATCGTTGAAGGGTATAGTGGCGAGGTCGAAGGCTGCGTGAGCGAAAGTGAAGAGAAGCAGAGAAAGTAGCAAATGAAACGAAAGTTTGGGTATTGTCCCAGCACAACGTAACCTATGATCCATACTAATTTTATTTTTCAGTTTCTCCCTCCTTCTTCTTCTTCTTCGGTTTTTCTCTCTCCACCCTTTCTTTTCTCCCTTCACTCTATATTTATACACAATCAAAAATCATATTAAATCACTAGGTAGAGAAGAAGAATGATACACATACCTCTTACGTGGATTTCTTTTATTCGGTTTTTTTCTCTTCTCTCTTTTTTGTGTCCGAACTTATCCTTCACTGGGTGGTCATATTACGAGGGGTGCCACTGTTCTATGTTCAATTTTTCGTGGGCGCAAAATTATGAACAAGAATATGTGCTTATCGTTAGGTTGGTGCTATCATCCTTGGATGAACAAATATTTTTATTTTTTAGGGGTAAGGTGGTATTTTGTGAACCTCAAGGATTCATAATTTGTAGTGTTGAATGTATTTAGCAGGGAGGTTTGAATTGAGCAAAAATAATCATAATCTAGCATGATGATTTAATTTTCTTGAAATCCAAAGAATTTTGCACTAATATTGTATGAGTGGTGTTGGTTACGTTTCACATTTTTGGTGGCATTATATATGACAAAATAATTGAATCCGACCCATAACAACTATGAAAAGAAAAAAAAAACAATAGTGGAAGGTGATGGCTTATGACCTCTACACGTGTACTACAAGGTGGCAAAGTCTAGCTTAATTTTTAAGATTATTGTGTCTTTCTTCTTAAGTTTTCTAAGCTAATCATACATGGTGCTGGTCAATACAAAGTGCTCTATGATTGGTTTTCCAGGTTTCTAAATCAATGGGAACTCAAGCTTAAGAAAGTTTTTATTTGATTGTTAAATATTCAGGAAATTTTGCCTTTTCTAAAATTTATACAATTCTAATGTGTTAGAATATGCCAAACTTGTGAATTGTGAGATGAATATATTGACCAGTTCGATTTCAAAAGCATATACAAAATAATTATTTGAAAATTTATAGCAGTTGGTTCTAGAATAAGGAAGTTTTTTCGAAATACGTGTAATAATATGAGGGTATTATCGTCCACGGAAAGGTAACAGCGTGTGAATATGTTACACCTTTATCAATTTGAATGAATACAAAGATAGGGGTAGAATGGGTTCGGTATAGTTTGAAGTGAAATTGAGTTATTAGAAGATAAAAAAAAGAAGAAAATATGAATAGGTTAAACAATGTAAATGGAAAAATAAAATAAAAAATGAAATACATATTTTCAATCACTTAATTGTAGTTAAGTCATAACTGTAAGTTGGAAATAATTACGGAAGCATTCATGTGTTGACATATATTAATAATTTATTTTCACACCTTTTACAATGCAAAATAACTGATTTGATGACAAAATTTTTGCACTTTTATTATTATTTTTTGTATATACGAATTTAAGGAATATTTTACAACTAATCAGACCGAAACCGAAATCCTTTCCTTCTGTGTAACTATCCCATTCGCTTGATTGTCATTGAATTCATTCAATAAATAAGATAAAAGGAAAAAATAAATTGTAAATATAAGTTACATTTATATAAGTTTTTCGATAAATATTTAAATAAAAAATAAGTTTAATTTACCTTCTTAATAATTTTTTTATTTTGTTAACCTAAGCGCCACTCATGTAATAATATTAAAGTTTTTGAATATACTTTTTAATTAATCAAAATCTTAAAAAATAGAAATTTTTTAAGTAATATTTCAATATAATTAAAACTGATTTTAATTTAGTGATGTGTACTGTCTTTTAACAGTTTTTTTTTTCTTAATCTCATCACTCTCCATTTAATTCCATCATAGTCAATACAGCTTTTAAAATTACTTAGCATTGATTTTGTATTTCATCTAAAGTATGTTCAAATTTCAACAAGGGAGGACATATAAAAAGCCATACTTTCACTTAGTTTGATCTTCTGAAAGGGCAATTTCAACTTTGATAAGAGGAAAACTGCTTTTCATCTTACAAGAGTTGAAAATGGTAAAAAAGTATTAAAAAAAATCACAGCATATAAAATATTAGTTCAAATAACAATGCTAGTGAATAGGAATTGGAACATGGAAGTAATAGAAATAGAAAAGATATTAATACTGGCTTATTGACGTGGTAAAAATAAGTAGTGATCAATAGAAAGAGTTTGAGAAAAAAAGAAAAAACAATAGTAAGAAAATGAGAATCAACACATGCACAATAAATTAAAATTAAATAAACTTTAATTATAATGAAAATATCTTTTAATTATTTATAATTTTCAAGATTTTTGTTTTTTAAAACTCTAACCTATCTAGTAAAATGGATGCTTTTTTTTATAGACCTTGAATTTTATTAATTCAACCATTGCTTTGATATGCTGTAGAGACTATGCAGAACATAAAATGTCACGTAATTCATAAATCATTTGATACATCATCGATTCGTTTGTTTTTATTCCTATAAACATTTAAAAATAAATATAAATGTTAACTAAGATTACTCAAGTTATCTAAATTTAACGTGAGCAATCTAGAATATGATATGAAATTATTTAAAGGTTGAATTAAAATTTTTACTTTTACCTTAACGTGCATGATGCAAAAAAAAATATGATATTTTATGATTCAACGGTTGAATTTCAATTTTGTTAATTTTATAAAAGTTATTAATAAAAGTAAGTGTACAAGATTATGCGTAGAGAGATGTGGTGTATCACTATTAGTCTGCATTAGAAAAATTTATATTTCAAATTTCATTATAACAAAGATCAGTGTTTACTGTAAAAAAATATGAACATCTCTTATAATTATATTGCAGTGAAGATTTTCATGTACTTCCACTCTGCAATTTTAATTTCGAAATTTTATTTACACTAGCAAGTTCATGGGAATTTCACTTTTCGTTATCTTCAAGCAAACTTAAAATAAAGATAATATATTAAAGAAAAAAAATCCCTTGCTATCTAAGTTAGAATCAGTTGAGAAAGTTAGAACTTATATCTTTCAAAAGAAACTAACATATAGAATAACCCTTCAAAAATTAATAGAGAATATATATATATATATATATATAGCATGACTAGATTACTTGAATATACAGTTAGTAGACATTCGTGGTGTTCATTGTAGTTATTAAATTTGCATTATGGACACTGATTTTGAATGTTATTTCTCTTGGTAATCACTTAAGCTTAAAATTATGTTATATGTCTTCACACACAAGTCATTATAACATGGAATATAAACACAATCTTGTTAAAAAAAACATAAATATTGGAATGACATTGTAAAAATAGATAAATAAATAAATACATTTCTTAAATGATATTAATTACAGTATTTATTACATGTAATATATAATTAACTTTGCTAAGATGAATATTACAAAATTTAATATAGGTAAACTAGATAGATAGATATTGATGAAAATTTTATCACAAAAACTAAGAGTTTTAAATGTTAAAAATATACCATAAATTATAAAGAAAATATCATAAATTGTTTGTGTAAACAAGATATCAGTTGGAAGATAATTTAAGAGTCAGTTATACTTTTTTTACAATATTATCTTTCTGACAATTTTTTATTGATTAAAGTATATTAAAAATTATAAATCTTGATAAAATTTACTGCTTTTTAATATAGAGGAAAAATTTATCAAAATATGTTTTAATAAATTTTAATTAATAGAAAAAAAAACGTTAATGTTCCTCCTCCAACAATGATGTTATGCATGGATGGACTTTCACAAAGGTGGACTTTGCTTTCTACAATCATGTGACTTTTTTATTTTTTATCTTTTTATGTTACAATTGAGGCAAATTTCATTGATTTAAGAAATCAACATTTTTACAGGAAATGGGCAGTTATAAAATAAAATGACCCTTAAACAATGATTAAGGCAGGGAATGAAGGAACAAACTACCTCTCAATGGAATAAAATAGGTACTCAATTAGGTCATTTTAACTACTAAGGGATTAACTATGACCCTATAAGATGCCAAATAGTACCATAATATTTATAGAGTGATAGATTGTTTTTTAAGGAGGCTTATATTTTTGGCTGTATATTTTAAATGTCTAGAAATTATGCTTCCTATTGAAGCCTATATTTATATTCAATCCTCATATATAATTTTTTAATTACTAAATTTAAGTCCTATTCAAAAGCTAATATATAATAGGTAAGGATATAAGGAAGCATAACATGGGTTTGTTATGAGTGAAATGAATTGGATTGAAACTGTAGCAAAGGATTAAGAATAGACATAATTGCATAAAACATTTTATAATAAGAAGCAAAAGGACATTCTATTTTAGTAGTTGTTGAGAAAGAAAACGAAAAGGATTCTTGTGTGCAGGTTTCATTCACAACCAAATCCTTCATATGGGATGGTATAATCCTAAACACAAGCTACAAGGGGACCCACCTTCCATTGAGTTTTGTGGCAGCCCTATAGAAGAGGACAATTAATTCAGCTCAACAATCATTCGCATACATTAGGGTTAATACTACAATTAACAATTCATTTGGCATAACGAATCCATTTGAATATGGAACATGCCAGCTTGTTTGAGAAAAGCTTCTTCGTTACTAAAGTTAGAAAGAGAGTCTGTGAGAGAGATTCAGATAATGAAATTGATTGGAGAACAACCATGCAATCATTAACCAACTCAAAAGAAAGTGGCAAATGAAAATGCACAAACTTATCAAATTGGTTGGAGTAGAATTAAACTTGATATCTTAAATAGTGTTTGAGATTCAAATTCAGTATAAAAAGATATGACCCAGAAAGAAAATTCACTAAATATAGTAGTTTTGTTGACAAATATTAATCATCAAGTTGGTTGATATTTCACATGTAACTGAAAGAAAATAATTTGGACCAATCAGTATAACTACATAGTCAACATCAAAATTTGAGTTTATTGATCCTTGAAAAGGAAGAAAAATTGTAAATGTGTTGTAATGAAGATTAGTTTCATAATCAAATTAAAGTTTTTGATATTTATATAGAGATATCTTTCAATCTTACCAAACAGCCAAATATTCTAATTACAGTAGTTAAACAAATATTAGTTAAGAAAGGTTCATTCAAGAGCATAAAGTAGTTAGTGGTAGAGATAATAGCATGAAAAGTTTATAGTACAAGTTTTTGAAAAGTTTAGAAAGCAAGATGTAATGGCCAACCTGCTCCCCTAAGGATACAAAGAGTCAGAGAAATGAAATATGAAATTGGCATAGTTTGAGAAAAACGAGGTTGTGAAGGGAAAGGGGTAACAAATTTATGATACCTAAAATTGGGGACTATAGATTTAGCTTGTGAACCACTCTAAGATTGTCATTTTGTTGAGACACCAAGTCAGAGGCCCCATTCCAACTAAGATGGGATAAATTACAAAATTAATTGCGTTGAAAATGATTAAAAAAAATAGTCTTAAAAGATGTACTATGGCCTGAATATATTGTTGAGATATGATTGGATTGTTACCTTAGGAAAAAAGAGGTTATGATTACTCATACGATCACGGGTGGTAACTGTATTTTCAATTTTTAGCGCCCACTGAAGAGTTTTGTTGCTGGTTTTATGCATGGGATCGATTCTATAATTGGATACTATCTGCATATGCAGCTCTGATGCTGATGCTGTGAAATACATGACAGTTCACCTCTTCTTTGAAAAATGGAAGGATTCATTAAGAATGAATAGGGAATTTATAGACAAATGTTAAAAGACTTATGTCATGATAATAGAAGCCGAGTAAAATTATATTTGAATGTATTAAAACTTTTTTGATAATTTTTTAGTATAGAAGCTAAATATATAATTCACAGTATATACTAAAGTATGTATTTAGTTTTTTCATATTTATATCTTAGAACATAGCATAATGTTATACCAGAAGTGTGAGGAATGAGACTGAATAAAAACTAGAAATTTCTTTTAGATATATTTATAATAATTAAATACTTACATGTAAGAAACCTCATTGTTAATATACTAGATGAAAAGATGATGGTAAGAAGAGATCTTATTAAAGGTAATTAGGGAACTTTTTTGAATAATTAATTACATAGAGTGTGATTTTGAGAAAAAAAAAATACACATTAGTCACATATTAGAGAAGATACAAAATTAGATGATACATCAAAAGTTTTAAATAAAATTAGGTCAATTTGAGTTTGTTTGGACCTCTAACCAATTATTTGGATTCGAATTCAACCATGAGAATATCATTATTAAGAACATGAAGCATAAAAAAGAAGCCATCTACTTGTATAAATATTTTAGAATAGTTTAGAATAATTTGAATCATGTATGTACAGTAGTATTTAGGTAAAGGAGAATAGGTTTAAGCCTTATACTTGGGTTATGAGTAGAATATGATCAGTATAGGATAGTATAATCCCTCTAGAGTTGCATTTGGACTTCCTAAAGCCTAATGCAAACCCTAAAACGTCCAAGGCATGTACTGGTGCACAAGGAAGCTGCACACATGAAGAAAAATGTTTTGCACATAGGAGAAAGCATGAAGAGTGTGACTAACCACATGACACACTCTCGTTGGCTCTTCTAGATCTAGGATTTTATTTTAAATACAAATATTTGAATTTTGGCTATACTTTGGGTTGAACCTGACACTATAAATAAGTGTGCTAGTTTATTGTAAATTTAACTTGGAATTAGTAGATGGATTATGTGGAAATGGTGCCTCACTTGTTCCTAAGTTAACCTCTAGGTTAGCACGTATTGAGAGCTTAGGCATCATGTGAGAGTTAGTCCAACCTCTCTTGCCATTCCTCTTTTCCTTAGATCACCTCATATATTCTCTGACTTATATATTGCATTCCAAAGCTTCCACACTCCATCAACTCATGGAAACTCCAAATCAAGTAAAGCGAAAATTGATTTCCATCACATGGTATAGATATATGATGGTGAAAGACTTAAATAATAGGACTAGCTATGGAATGTTGAATTAATTTCTTGAGTTCTCTTCATATGAGGAAAATGAGTATAGAAGATGATGAGGATAGTTGGGGAGCTTAGATGAAAGTGGGTATAGAAAATGACTTACTATGGGTGTCATTGATTATTAGATTTTAACCTTATATATTTTTGATGATACGTGAGTATTAGGTTTAAATATGAGTAAAATAAAAAAACTTAAAGATGCAAATGTCAAAAGAATTTGACATGAAAGACTTGGGTCCAACAAAGAAGATCTTTGAAATGAAAATCACACTTAGATAAGTAATTTTTTTTCTTTTTGCAATTATCTCAAGCAAAATATGTTAAGTATGTTTTGGTCAAATTTAATATAGGAAATGTCAAGTCACTTAGCACACCTTTAGCTAATCATTTTCGTTTATCCAAGGATCAATCACCTCAAACAAAATAAGAAATAAAATTCATGACTAAGGTTTTATATACTTCAACTATTAGAAGTTTGATGTATGCAATGTAGTGAGAATTGTTAGCAAGTTTATGTCTAATCTAAATAAGTAGTTAAATAAATCTTTGAGATATTTACTAGGCATACTAGAGGATTTAGTAAAGGAGAATTAAAAATAGAAAGTTGTGTAAATGTAGACTTTAAATGTAAAGTCAATCACCGAAAAAACACTACTGACTACATTTTCATTGTAGGTACTATAGTTGTTAGTTGGACGTCTCAAAGTACTATTGTTAGTTTGGACATCTCAAATACAAAATATTGTTGTTTTATTTATTATAGAGGATGAGTATGTAGCAATAATAAAAGTTAATAAAGAATTTATACTTCAAAACTTGTTAACAAAATTGAAATTTATAGACAATAGTGTTTTGCATAGTGATAATTAGAAAACAGTACATCTAGCAAATAATTTAACATTTGATTCTAAAACAAAAATACATTGATTTTCGTTATCACTCTATTATATTTTTGTTTTATTAAATTTTTGCTTGATGATAGGGGCTAACATTGAAAAAAAATTCTAAAAAATAAGAACCTAGTATATATGTTGCCATACTTATTGAAATTAGTTTTAAGTAAGAAATTGTTGAACTTGGTGATGCAAAATAATCTTGTAGTAGGTATATTTTTTTTCAAAGAAAATAAAAAGAAATAAATTTTGGAAATGCTAAAAACAAAATGTGAGGATTATATATATTGCATTATGTACAAATACTATCATGCAAAATTTATTACTCATTCCAAAAAAGAAAAAGAAATAAAAAAGAGTTTATTTAGGTTGTGAGCTAGGTTGTAAACACATTTTTATAATTTTCTCTTCCAATACAACTTTGAAGAAATAGACATAATTAGTTGAACTTTGTTATCATTCTTGTATGTGTGATTATTCACATTTATGACACTGACTAAATAAAAATATTTTTTAAGTTAAAATTTAAATTATAAAATATAAAAATATTTTACAGCAGGCTATGTGCTACAAATATGTTGTATAAGAACGTTGCTCATGTGTATTTTACACAATGCATGAACAGCCAAAACACACGCCCCACTAAACGGCAGTAATTATAGAGTTGATCCTAGTTCAGATAGTGCATCGATATAAATTATGAAACAAGGAGTGCATAAACCTTAGACATTAAGAATGGAGACCAACAAAATTTTATGATCATAAATTTGAATAAAAAATAAATGTCTTAAAGAAATGTTTTAAAAAGGATGCCGCTAGCATTTCTCTATATGGATACTATCCTTTACATATCTTAAAATCTTAAGCTTAAATTACCATCAAACAAAAAAAAGTCACTAGTGTATTTCACGTTCTCTTCTAACCATTTCTGAAAACTTATTACCTTGGTCACATATATGTTTCAATGCACTGATTATGCACAAACTGTTCTAAAAGGATAAGAAATCATATTATGTTACATGCCAAACTCATGACAGAAAAGCACAAAGCAAAAGAGATGGACCTCACAGATACACTAATGAATCATATTATAGTTGATTAAAACTGAAGAACAAAACCTCAATATCAGTGTAAATAAGTAATTGGCCTGAGTTTTGGAAATTATATCAGTGACATCCACAGTATTGACAAATATTCATTTTTAATTTCCAACCTTTTTGATAATTTACTTCATAACAATTTTCGCATTCAATCCACATCAATTTTTCGTTTTCATGGAGATTCTCATAATTTTTTCCTAGGATGGAATTACTATCATTTGTATCTTTCGTACTAGTTATTAAACGAAAAATAAAATTCTCACTCTCACTACCATTTATTCTCTTACCAAAAATGCAATTATCAATACAGATTTGAGAAGGAAAATAACTATGAATGCAACTATTAATATTCTTGTTCCAACTAAATGGAGTATCATACATATAATGATCATAATCACTCTTAATAACATTATTCAGATATCTAATGAAAATAAGTAATGTGCAAGCCAAACAAGAGAAGAAACATGCTACATAACAAAACCAACTAATTTATTAGTGGAAAATAGTAAGATATTTGCTTTAGTTGAGTTGAGTTGGAGTTTATACCTGACACTAGTTGCAGTGAATATGAATGTAAGGACCCTTCAATTACAGAACTTACGTTTGCTGTACAGAGAATTAGAATGGTACTTATTTTCTGCTAGTTTAACCTCTTTTTGCATAAACGTCTAACAACCCAACCAGTTTAACACCTAACATATTCGCTACTGGTTTATCCTTGAACATAAACACAAAAACAAATAGCTGAATTACCTTAGAGACATCTGCCCAAGCTCAAGATGAAACATCACTAAAAATATTGTTCATAGAATAAACACTAGACTACTTACTATTAATGTATGAAGAAACAACCACTTATTTTAACAACTGTTTCTGCTGGCTGAGAACCAGCGTACACCGTATAGTCTATAAAAGAAGTAAAATGTACGGTATCGAGTACAGCTGAACTATTATAAATAGTTCTAGGAGAGTGAGTAAAGGCACTTTTCCGGAGAAAAAAAAATATAGAAGGATAATTGGAGTGTGAGGTTCTCTTGATCTCGGATTGTATTGTGTACTATTGTATTCTTTGTATTCATTGACTCTATCCTAGTACATTGTTACGGGGACTGGAATTAAGGAGACAATAAAATTCATTATTGTCTTTTCTTTCCCATTCTAATACCAGATCTATCAACTGTTGCAATCTTGGCACTGTAGTGTATTTTGAGGGGTAAGGTGAACAGATGTTTGATAAGTTATTCGTGACAGAGACAAAACTGAGAAAGAACAACATGAGCGTTTTCAAAGACTGGGAGATTTGATAAGTGGTTTCACGATTGTCATTGAAAAAAAAATATCATGTGGCAAGAAAACAATCGGTGTCCCGCACAAGATGGAAGGAGGATTGGCACAGGGTAGGGGGAAGAAGTGGCAACCGAACTCTCGTGGAGGAAACTTGATATCCCTAATTTTGCAGTAGAGGAAGCATATGGCTGAAGAAATAGGTTGGAGCGGTACTTCTGCTTGAAACTGCTTGAAAGAGGTTATGGAGGAAAGAATGCAAGTTGTGATGATTGCTTTAGAGGGAAAGGCCTTAAACTAGTTCCAATGGTGATCTTGTCTCCCAAACCTGATATGGGAAACTTTCAAAGTTGCAGTGGTAAGAAGGGCCAACCCAAATATGTTAAAAAATCCATTTAAAATCTAGATTGGGTTAACACAAACGGGTACTATAAAAAGCTACATAGAGCGATTTGAACAATATGCGGGATTCTTAAAAGGCACTGAACAAGATTATTTGATAGGAATATGCTTGATTGGCTTGAAAGAAGAAATTAAAGCAGAAGTGAAGTTATATGAACCCAACTATCTTGCTGAATTGATGATGAAAACTCACATGATTGAATAGAAAATTAGAATTATGTCAAAAGCGGAGCACTGATGGGAAACAAAGGAAGCAATGGGTACAGACCGTATTCTATGACTAGAAGCTGTTCTCAAGATATGGGAAATCCAACTGCAACAATTAACTATGGCAGAGGAAAGGCGGACACAGCAGACAACCAATGGCATTAACGGTAATCAGGGGGGAAACCGCAACCGTGGGGCTACATTCAGAAAATTATCTGATGAAGAGATGCAAGATAATATCAAGAAAGGATTATGTTTCAGATGTGATGAGCAGTTTGGGCCTAACCATGTTTGCATTAACAAACAACTACACATGCTGCTAATAACCGGGGAAGAAATATTGAGATATGAAGAAATTCTTGATGATAAGAAAGGCAAAGAAGAAGGAGATGACAAGGAAGAGAGAGTATTGCAGCTGTCTATGTTTACCAGGCCTGGTCTCACCACTAAGAATTCTTTTAAGGTATGGGGCAGAATTGAGAATGAGAAAGTGGTGGTCTTGTTAGATTGTGGAGCATCTCACAATTTCATTTCTAAAATATTGTTATTACGGGGTGGGTTAGAGCCAGAAGAAACTCTTCCTTATGTGGTAGAAGTAGGAGATGGACACAAGGTACAATCGAAGGAAAGTGTCAGGGTTTAGTTTTGGAGTTAAAGGGTTGAATATTAAACAAGAATTTTTCATTTTAATTTAGGAGGTGCAGATGTGGTTTTGGGCTTGGAATGGTTGGCGAGTTTAGGAGAAGTTAAGGCTGACTTTTGAAATTAAGGTTAACCATTGGGATGAGTGAGTGAAACGGAACAGACCTTGATAGGAGATCCCACTTTATCCAAAACTCCAACTTCACTAAAAATAATGGTGAATGCGTTGAAGAAGAAAGGCACAGGGTATACGGTAGAATGGGTACAAGAAAAGGAAGCAGCAAGTCACCACATAGTACCATCTGAGATAGTCAAAGTGTTGGAATTGTATACAAAAGTGTTTCGGGATCCAACTGGACTACCCCCATGTAAAAAAAACATGATCATGCTATCCAATTAAAGGAGGGGTTTCCATTCCAAATCTCAGACCCTATAAATATTCTCATCATCAGAAAGATGAGATTCGAAGTTGGTCAATAACATGCTTGTGGTCGGATTATTAAACCCAGCATCAACTCTTATTCAAGCTCTATTATTTTGGTGAAGAAAAAAGATGGTGAATGGAGGTTTTGAGTTCATAGAAGAATTGTTAGATGAATTGACAAGAGCAGCAATATTTTCCAAGTTGGATTTGAGATTCCGATACCACCAAATATTAGAAGAAGATATTGAGAAAACCGCATTTAGGACTGTTAGGAATAAGGCATAAAAAAATGGAGTTTATTATACAGAAAAAATTTAAAAATAAAGGTAGTTGGGAGTAATGTTAGCAACAAGAAAAATTAGAGGAAAAAATTAAGGAGAGTTTATTGTAGAGGAAAATTTAAAAATAAAGACTAAGGTAGTTGCAAGTGGTTTGTCCGTTGTTTGGCAGGGAAGGCCGTTTGTTTTTGTTAGTGTTTGAGGTAGGTCTATATAAAGACCAATATGTAGTGATGAGAGGACTTTTTTGTTGTTTTGTGTGTTGACAAGGCTAATCTTGTAGGAAAGGACTTTGGTTCCTTTGTAAAGTGGTGTTATTCACGATTGTTTGTTTTGGGAATAATACTAGATTTCTTTGTTGTGTGAGTGTTTTCTTGGTTCTCATCTTGAGGTTCGTAACAAGGACTCATGGTAGTCATTATGAATTCTTAGTCCTGCCAATTAGTTTAACAAATGCACCCCCAACATTTCAGTCACTTATGATTGAGGTACTCAGGCCTTTCATAAGGAAGTTTGTGCTGGTAATTTTTGAAGATATTCTGATTAATAGCACTTCTCTTGAACTTCATGTTCAACACTTGATTAAAGTACTAAAGTTGATTCAATAAAAATGATTGAAGATTAATAATAAAAACAATTATTTTGGTCAACCTAGTCTGGAGTGTTTGGATCATATTATCTCTAGTCAAGGAGTATCAACTGATCCAGGAAAGGTGGAAGCAATGTGGCCAATTCTGAAAGATATTAAAGTTTTGGGAGGACTCTTGGAACTAACAGGATATTATAGAAGATTTGTACAGGGGTATGGCAAAATCGCAAAACCAAAAAAGAAGGGTTTCAATGAGATGATGGGACACGACAAGCTTTTGACACGCTGTTTCTCAATTACCGATCTTAGCATTCCCTGATTTTTCTAAACCTTTTACAATAGAGACAGATGCATCCAGCAGGCCTGATTTTGGAGCCAAGCCTTATCAGAGAGGGGACAAAATAAGTCTGTCCATAAGAGAGAAATGGTAGTGGTCCACACACTGCAGAAATGGAAACATTACTTGATGCGTAGCCATTTTATTGTTATTACTGATAAAAAAAGCTTGAAATTCCTTACTGAACAAACTACTGACTGAGGAACAATTCAAGTGGGCTTCAAAACTCATTGGGTTCGACTTTGAGATACAATACAGACATGGGAAGGAAAATAAGGCAGCTGATGCCTTGTCAAGAAAGGTATTCTTTTCAATCGCGTTTATCTTGCAACCTGAATAATGGGAAGAATGGGAAGGGAAAATTCAAAAGGATGTCAAATTAAGTCCCTTGATGCAGGATTTACTGGTTGATCCCAAAGCTCATGCTAAATATGAATTAAAAAAAAGGTAGGTTATATTACCAAGGAAAATTGGTGTTGCCACGACAATTTCCACGAATCTCTAACTAATATCATCAAAGAGTTACATAGTCTCCGGGTGACACAGTGGTTATTTCAGAACTTTCGAAAGGATAGCAGGAATTGTAATCTCAGTTAAACTCTTCTTTGATAATCAATTTCATAAAGTCTAGCCACAGCGGCAGGAATTGACTTGATATACAAAACAACCAGTGTAGGGGTGAAAGAGAGATGATCTTAACAAGCTTGTAGAGAACATTCCTTCCTCAAAGCCAGGGAGCTAGAATAATGAGAGTAAATGAACAACTCCAGTTCTGTCTAAAAGAAGTAACTCCCTATGAAGCTGAAATGGCCACATTGACCTTGGACCCTTATGGGTATTTTCATAGGGCATTTAAAAAAGCTGACTCAACCATGACCTGAATACAGTTTGATACGATCTAAGTTTCTAAAAGGTTTTGGTATCTAACATATGATATGAAAAAAAAAATGATTTTAGATTGAATGCAAATGAGAAAATGTGATAAAAAAAAGCATAATTAAACCATAAAAAAGAAATTACCAAGTCCACTTATATATATTTGACTAAACTAAATAAGAAGTTCGACAATAGAACATAATTTTATTGAGTCAGATCCTGTTTCAGCAAAAATGTTTCTTGAAGAGAACTGCAGAGAACTAAAATGTTAATCGTCTGTCATATTATCCAGACATAGACTTCTTTCAGAGGTATTAAATTAATAAATGCACAATTTGCTAACACTTACCCCAATCAGTGGAGGAGGCTGACTGAAGCATAAGCACAACTATGACATAGTAACTAGTTTATATTGTTAACAAACAGATTAATCCAACATAGTATATCTTGAATCTACAGATTTAAAATTTCAAGCTTTACAAAGCAGTCAGGTTTCCTAATAAACTTATCTTTGTTGTACAAAAGTTTCCAAGGTCACGCCACCCATTAGTAAGTATTTTCAAAGTCATCAACAATCAACTTCAACTAGTCTTTCAAAATTCAGAGTTTGTCACCAAAAAGATTGCCTAACCTCACTTATCAATGCCAGCAATAGTAAGTAAATCTGAGGGAAGTGAGGCGGGATCAAGTTCCCAACAGTCTTTCAACAGTTCAGGAGTTTCATCAGAAACAAGCTTCCGTGCAGGAATCTGATGAGAAACTAGCCACATGTCATCCTTCCCAAGAAACCTAATAGCACCACTCCCCTTCTCTTGCCGCCTAAATACTGTCTTGTAACCATCAACCTTCTCCAGATATGCCATGCTCAGACCATTCACCTCATTGTAACTTGTCAGACATACAACAATGTCATAGCATCTCTTGCCCTCCTCTGCATCAACACTTCCCTCGCCATGAAGCGCCCATACTGAGCCTTTCTTGGGGTAAATTTTGTAAAGCTCACGTGCTGCCCGGTCACAATCCACAACATGGGAAAATATATTTAACGAATTCACCGAAGCCTTCCTGGCAACCTTAAATCTCCCACAAGGTATATGAAACCCCATTTTCTCCCTACTCACTATCCTCCCATCCCCACTGATCTGTACATCCAACCAACTTAATTTCACTTCAAAAGGACTCACTGAAGGAGTTCCATCAATCAAGGCATAATTCCTTGGCATTCCATCATCATCATCATACACTGCCCACACTTGACCTTTCTTGAAGCTCCTCTCCACTCTATCTTTGTCAAAATCATAAAAATCTGAATCCACCACCGCCATATTTTCCAACTCCCCTTCATCAGAATCCCTATCCTTCTCAAATCTCAACCCCTTCCTCTTCGCTAAACCTTTCACTTCTACAACCTCTAAACCTTCAAAGTTTTTCAATCCCCGCCGCCTCTCCCCCCTGTTGCTCCTCTTCTCTGTTCTATCCTCCTCCTTTTCCTTTTCCTTTTCCTTTTCCTTTTCCTTTTCCTTTTCCTTTTCTTTTTCTTTTTCTTTTTCCTTCAATTTTTTTTCCTGCAACTTTCTCCTCACCTCATTCTGAAATTCAGCTAATGTCATCATTTCCTCCCCATTTTTAACCCTCTTACAAGGTTTCGACCTCTCCAACACCTCCCCAACTGAACGCATTCTCTTCCTCAATTTCCCTTCCTTCTCATCCCCCACTTCATTATCCACTTTCCTTTTCACACCAATTTTCTCCTTTTTCTTATTTATCTCTTTCAACTTCAACCTCCTACTCCTAACCCTACCTTCCCCATCACCATCCCCATCGCTCTGAACCGTTTCCACAGCCTTAAAACTCTTCTCACAACTCGGACACACCAACTCATGACCCATATACTTTCTCTGGAACTGATGAAGGAGCCTGCAAGTGGAGCATGCGGTCCAGAACGTCTCGCTCTCCGCCTTGATCTTCCGTCGGAGCTCGGCGTCGTACTCTCGGCGGCGACTCCGGTCCGAAAGGAAGTGGAAGGCCTCGCCGACGAGCTTGAAGGCCTCCTCGGACGCCACGTTGGGGTTCTTGTCGGGGTGGAGGAGCAGCGCCAGCTTCTTGTACTGTCTCCGAATGACGCCGCTGTCTGCAAAGGGCTCCGCGCCGAGGGCACTGTACCAGTCCGGCGCGGCGAGGACGGTGAACGAGGTGACGGCCTCCGACACGCCGGCGAGGTGCGGGCACAGACGCTGCGCCCGCTTCGCGTATTTGAGAGCGGATTTGGCATTGTTGGAGGCTTTGAACTTGGACTCCGCCATTGCCTTGAGCCGCAGCGCTTCGGTTTCTGGTTCTGAGTCCGTTGGTGGTGGTGCCATTGGAATTGAAATGGGAGAAATTGGAAGTGAAGAGAGTGGGCGTAGAAGAAAGTTGAGGGTGAGAAGAGTGGGTTTTGGGAAAGTAGACAAAGGTCTGGGCCAGGCCAGCAAAATAAGACGGCTTCTGTCTGTACCTCGATTATCTCACCCTCCACCTCCATAGAAGATTTGAAATGTCAAAATTGACTTTAAAATATAATTTTATAATCTCAATATTGCCCTTCGGATTATACAATTTAAATATACGTTTCACATTAATAATATACCGGATTGCTTATGCAATAGAGCTTCTTTATGCACTTCTAAGTTTTCTTCAGATACTTCTAATTTTTCTAAAATTTTCCAAAGTGCTATTTAAAAAGACCTTTCTGCCCTTTTATATATTTGTTAAAACAATGCTATAGAGAGATGGAAGTGGGTGAGGAAAGTGAAGATATTCTTTTGATGATCGTGGAAGTACGGTATTATGGCGGTAACGATTTTGAGTGGTGACTTGGTGTTATTGGGAGGTGGCAGCGAAATGTATGATCCTTTCAGGAAAGTTAGGAGAGGCGAGTTGAAATTGTAAAAAGTATTTTTGGAATGGCTTCTTCCAAAAGCTAATCTTTTATGGAATTAGCTTTCAAAATAGTCTATTTAAAAATTATATTTCTACTAAAAAAATTCATTCTAATTGTAAAATCATTCTAAAAACATTCAATAAATCATCCTTACCTCATATGATTGACAAGGTGGTGGACACCAGAAACAAATGTAGTGACAACGATAAATAAAATGGGTTTAACAATTTTAGAACTGGACGACATAGTATAAATGAGGAATAGTTTTGGAGGTTAAAAAGTATATGAAAGTTTAAGGTTCAAAAGGTTATAATGATCTACACAATAAAATATGAATAGCACTTTTGAATTTGGAGGTGTCCGAAAAAAGCTTAGAAATGCATTATGCAAATATATATTGGATTGTACAATCCTATATATTATTTTTAGTGAAATGTATATCAGATTGTACAATTCAATATACATTTTGACTGTACCAAACTAATAAAATAAAGAATTACTGTTTCTTAAAAACTAGTAAAATAAAGAATTGTGACACTTTACTAAATAAAACAGATGTTGAAACACAAGGACATGCAATTCGAACCCAGGTTATGAAAAGTATTAATCCAAACGACAAATATATCTTTTTCAATTGTCAAAAATATGTCTAACAAAATTGATTATAAAACTTTGAGTCATGTTACAAAGACAAACATTCGATCAAAATATATATATAAAAAATAAACATATATGCCAAGAGATTAAGAGCCAAAATAAGATTAATTTTAATGTAGATGATAATATAAAATTTATTATGAAGAAAATATAAAAAGTGTAAAGAATCTATACAACCTGATTTGACAAGCAGATTAGTGTAGGAAATAATGAATAGTTATAGCACGAAGTTAATGAATAGTTATAACACGAAATTGAGAGAAAAACTTAAGACTATACTTTATGTAATCTTCAAATTTTTTTGTAATAGGATAAAAGGGAAAACATAATTATTTAGTATATGTTTTTACCTGCAAATATCCAATAATAATGTGTCATATCATAATTGATAGAAATTACAAGTTATATGATATATCCTATGAGAACTTCAACATTATGCATCTAAAAATAACCATCTAAAGCCTTGAGCCTTGATTGGTTAAAGGTTTATTCCTTTGTTTGGATATTACTCTTGTTCTTTCTTGTTTGATATTCTCGATATTTTTTTCCTTGAAATTTTCCAGCAAGTGGTATCAGAGTTGATGGTTTGTCATGATGATTAACTCAAATGAGTATAATTTGATCTCTGTATCGAAAGTTTTTTTGACGAAGGTTTCAGGCAAGTGTGTACAGTTTAAGTGTGTAAACGGTGATACAAGTGAGAATTGTTTGTGAGTGATACTTGTATTAAAAAATGTTTATGCCCAAGGATGTACCAATATAGAAGAGAGACTCTCACTTAAATACCTAACACAACCATCCACCCACTGACGCCAATCACCACATGAATTACCATAAGCAACCGATGGCCACCACACAACCTTCAACGACATAGAACAACACCACTCCATCTCCACTCTTCTATTTTTAAATTTCTTTATTTCTATATTTGTCATTTCAACAAGGCCATTTACATCATTTAAAAGATTATAGAGGTATAGAATGAGATTATGAAGGTGTAGAAAGAAATCGTCGCAAAATAATTGAGCCCTTGTTATTCCAGCCCATTTTTGCAACGCTGGTTAGGAAATTGCTTCCTATACCCCGTCAAATTTTCAAAATTATAAATTTATCCTTGACAGTTTTATATGTAAGCAAAAGTGTATTAAGGTTGACGTTGGACTAAAGTGACTTCAACACTAGCCGCTCAAGTAGGTGGTGACACATTTTTTTACAACTTATTGTGAAAGAGTTTGGATTGTTTAGAGATAAGAAAAGATGGTATGAGTAAGTTTTGAGATTTTTTTTTTCAGAGATAGTTTACATGCTTTTAAAAATCAAATTCAGATAGTTTACATGCTTTCAAAAATCAAATTCTAAAAAAAACTTATGAAATAAGTATTATGGAAAGGTGTAGGTTGTGTTTCGGAATCAATATTTTGGAATATATTTATTGACTTATAGAATAAAATTTTAAAAGTTTATTATTATATTTTGAAAAGAATTTTCTAAAAATTAATGGAAAATGACTGTTTTATTCCATTAGGTAATCGAGAAGCCAAAAATTCTATTATGGAAATAATTTTTCATAAGTCAATAAAAAAATATTGTACTCTGAAATAGGTGTTCGGAAGTGAAAAATTACATTCGTTTTTTATAAATGTTCTTTTGTATTTTGAAATACAATAAAAAGACATCTCAATACTTCTTTTCTCTCAATGATAGGGTGCAGAAAGTAAATGATAGTGGGAGAAATTACTCCCAACTTCTTCAAAAGCAATTGACGAAATTATTTGACTAAAATAAGAGGCCATTTCACAAAATATACAACAGAAATATTCTTGCTTTGAATATAAAAACAACACAATTATTAAGTATTTCAGACAACATATACGACTTTTTTAATTGTTTATTTCACACAATATATTCAGAGAAAACTTGTTTGATGAATTATTATATGTAATATCAAAAGTTACATTTTTAATTAGAATAAAATTTATTTTTTTTTATAGAAAATAAATCATAGGTGATACAATATATTTAATTACAAAAAAGTTATCCATGAATTTGTTTGTTATATACAATTATTTCTGTGACATTATCAATTATATAATTTTATAGACAAACCTTTCCATTTCAGGTAAAAATGTTTAATCCAGCTATTTTATTTTCACATTTATTTTATGTTATTCTTTGGGTCTTTTTATCATTTGGTAGCTCACAAACTTTCTATGTACTGAAAAAAAGTTTAGATAATAAAGTATATAATTTTTTAAGAATGACATTGATAATCCGGTTAAATTACTTTCCATCAATACTTTTGATAAAAAATATAATAATAATAATAATTATTATTATTAATTAAAAATATGAATTATTATTATTATTATTATGTTTTTCTTAAAGTCTTTCTTTCAGGGGAGATAAATTAGAAAAAATAAAATTAACTTGTTTATAAGTTAAATTTGGTCAACTTGAAAGTTTAGATGCAACAGTTGACTCAGGTAACTTGTTTTATTTTATTTTTAACTTTTATATAAATTAATTTTAATTTGTGAAAAAATTATTTTTGTCTTATTTTTTATTGTAAAAGATTAAATCCAAATTTTTCTAAATTGCTAATTATAATATAATCTTTAAAATAAACTTTTATTTATTATAAATTTAGTTATACATAATAAATATTTGTCTTGTACATTGAATAAGTATGTACTAATTTATAATAAATAATTTATTTCTCGATACCACATTGTTAATAGAAAGTATAAATTGAAAGATATAAGAAATTTAAAAAATCTAATTGTTTTTCATTAAATAGCTTGAAAATACTATTTTTAATATTAAGGAGATACATATCTTGGATTAATACATATATTATATTATATTATATTTGAAATTAATAATAAATAATATTTTTTAAAACATAGAATTATATTTTAAAATTAATTGAATTGAATTATATGGTGATATATTATAAATAATTAATATATTTTAGAATTATTGTTATATTGATAATTAATAATATTTTAAAAATATTGAAATTTATATAAAAAATTAAAGAATAGATTAAAAAATTAAAAAATTTATTTAATAACACATTAAAAAATATCTTAAAGGTAACTATTAAAATAGCTTACAAGATAAATGAAATTTTATTAAAAACATAAAAAGAATTTTGCACATGTATGTATAGTCATATATTTAATAATCGAGTTATATATATATATATATATATATATAAATATATAAATATATATATATATATATATATATATATATATATATATATAAATAAATAAAAGGTGTATATTGACTTTGTCAGTA
>Ga0209489_103519_pt1 | contig 30341 bp, 25 predicted proteins | sample SiratrowhiteBW_FD_187527 | JGI IMG/M metagenome (GOLD analysis project Ga0209489, IMG submission 187527) | Root nodule microbial communities of legume samples collected from California, USA - Siratro white BW (SPAdes) (version 2) | ecosystem: Host-associated > Plants > Roots > Nodule | place...
TAAGGAAAAGTGTAGAACCAAAATAAATAGGTGCAACACTGTTTTAGCATTTAACTATTTTAGCATTTAATTGCCTTATAAAAAATTTGAATAAAGTGCATGAAAGAAAGAAAAGTAACATGGATGGTTTTAAAAAATAAAATAAAAAGCCCAATGAACTTTATTTTAAATGGTTTTAACATAAAGAAAGTTGAATGAGTTTGGGTTATTTTATGCGGGATTTAATTCCGGAAAAATGTTAATTTCGTTTGGATTATCAAAAGGCCGAACGCGTCCACGATATCCATATTAAAATCAATTTCTAAAAACATAAGAAAATACAAAATTTCAAAACAAAAAATATTAAATTCTCAAAACAACTCATCTATCCTTTAGAACTACGTATTCCCTTATTTTTCACCCATTAAGGATGTTAATATGTAGGAGCAAGGTTAATCCTTGTCAAGTCCTTTAATTTAAAAATTATTATTTTGTTTTTAATTGCATTTTACTTATATTTTTGGGAAAAATAAACACTTTATAAACCACATTTGATTTTGCTCATTTGATACGTGTAACCGGCTCCCGAGCTCATTTATAGTTCACAGACCTCTCCTTATTCTTTTCTTGGATTTCCATATTTTTCCGTAAAACTATGGTGGTGACTCCTCTTCTTCGATTTTCAAATCAAAACTAATTTCCATTTATTTTTTTGGATCGCCGTCAGCCGTCGTCGACGAGGTTGCGACAAATGTCTAAAGAAAAAGTTGACTACTGTACCAGTCATAACTGCACCAGATTGGAGTATTGGTTTTGAGCTGGTGTGTTAGTTGGTGTGTGATGCTAGTGACTATGCAGTAGGGGCTGTGCTGGGACAGAGAAAAGAAAAGTTGTTTTATGTCATACACTATGCTAGTAAGGTATTTAATGATGCTCAGAGTAATTACATTACTACGGAGAAGGAGTTGTTGGCAATTGTGTACGCTTTGGAGAAGTTTAGAGCATATCTTATACTGATCATGCTGCTATCAGGTATCTGCTGACCAAGCCAGATTCGAAGCCCAGGCTAATTCGTTGGATGCTGTTACTCCAGGAATTTGACCTGAAAATTATAGATAAGAAGGGAAGCGAGAATCATGTAGCAGATCATCTGTCCAGATTAGCTAATGAAGAGGTTACTGCTAGGGAATCTGAAGTTATAGATGAATTCCCTGATGAGAAGTTGCTAGTGGTACAAGAGAGGCCTTGGTTTACTGATATAGCCAATTTCAAAGCTGTTGGAATTATACCAGAGACAATGGATTGGCACCAGAGGAGGAAATTATTGAAGGATTTGAACCAGTACATTTGGGACGATCCTTATCTGTTTAAGATGGGTGCTAATAATCTGTTGAGGAGGTGTGTTACTAGTAAGGAACCTCAGAATATACTTTGGCACTGTCACAATTCTCCTTATGCAAGACATTTTAATGGGGAGCGAACAGCTGCTAAGGTACTGCAGTTAGGATTTTTCTGGCCAACTCTGTTCAAAGATGCTCACATGCATGTGCAGCATTGTGACAGCTGCCAAAGGACAGGAAACATCTCAAGAAGACATGAGATGCCTCTAAGGAACATTGAAGAAATTGAAGTGTTTGACTGCTGGGGAATTGATTTCATAGGCCCATTGCCTAGTTCATTTATGAATGAATATATTCTATTGGTTGTGGAGTATATCTCGCGGTGGGTGCAAGCGATTCCAACTCAAAAGGCAGATGCAAAAACAGTGATCAAGTTTCTAATGAAACACATTCTACAGGTTTGGAACACCAAGAGTGGTGATCAGTGATGGAGGATCTCATTTCTGCAATGCAGAATTGAGGAAGGCTTTTGCGCATTTTGGGGTGAAGCACAGGATAGTTACAGCCTATCATCCCCAAACAAATGGGCAAGCAGAGTTTCTAATAGGGAGGTAAAGAGAATTTTGGAGAAAACAGTGTCATCATCACGTAGAGACTGGGCTATAAAGTTAGATGAAGCGTTGTGGGCTTACAGAACAGTCTTTAAAACCCCAATTGCATTGTCTCCATTTCAACTGATCTATGGGAAAGCTTGTCATCTCCCTGTGGAAATGGAGCACCGAGCTTTTTGGGCATTGAAGTGGTTGAATTTTGACTCCAAAGCTTCTGCTAAACAGCGAAAAATCTAGTTACTTGAGCTTGAAGAAATAAGGTTGAATGCATATAAATCTTTGAGGCTGTATAAGGAGCGTATCAAGGCCTATCATGACAAGAAGCTGTTAAAGAGGAGTTTTGAGCCAAGACAACTAGTTCTTTTATTCAATTCCTGATTGAAGTTGTTCCCTGGCTAGCTCAAGTCGAGATGGTCAGGACCTTTTGTGGTAAAAAAGGTTTGCCTTATGGTGCAATTGAAATTGAAGATGCCAAAACTAAGAGGAGTTGGATGGTAAATGGTCAAAGGCTGAAACATTATAAAGGAGGTGAAGTTGAGAAACTCATCTCAGTGATCAAGTTGGAGGATTGAAATTGAGGCGTCAAGCTATATGACGTTAAACAAGCACTTGGTGGAAGGCAATCCAGTATTTGAATTGTGGAATTTTGGGTTATTTTGTTTTTTTTATATAGAGATTTTAAAATTAGGAAGATTAGGTTTAAGTTTTCGGGTAGTTTATTTTGTGAAAAAAAAATTAGTTAATTTAGAAATTTTTACTGGGCCTGTAGATTGAGTTAGACCCGGTGCTTGGGCTATTTGTCACTTAGCACAGACTGGTGCAATATACCAATATAACATGACAGTGCCTTGTGTCACAAGGTCACTTCATACTTAAATTTTCCAGTACATTCTCTCTGTTCTATGCGAACTTTTCATCTTCTCATCAGTTGCGCTAGGTTACAACCAATCCAGGTATTCTTTTTCACGAGTCCTTGCAATCTTCAAAACCCAGTACATTCAATCGTCTTTCATTGACGTTAGGAGGGAAGATTTAGGTTGTAGTGTTCTTCTAGGTTAGCATTGTAAATGGGGGCGATTGTCGGGTAGACTAGGTTTCAGATTGTGAAAAAGTTGAGATTTTTTGGGATTCTGAGTAAAGGGAGAATCGATAGAGAGTTGTTTAAAGTTCTTTAGGCACTAACTTTGAGTTGTAGAAAAATACCAAGGGTAAAGCACACGGTAGTCAAAGGTCGGCCGCCCAAGAGATACAGGGGAACCGAGCAGTTCTACGATGAAACTATCCCATCCGATACACCGGAGCAGGAGTCGTCAACCAATGTACATACACAGCAAAGTGCTCGTCGATTCTTGAACGATAACAAGATTCGAAGATATGAGCAAATCAAGCACTGGGGTTATATACTGGAGAGGAAGGTCGATTTGAGACCAGGGGATTGCGACCCTTTTCTGATGGGTATTCTGAGAAGGAACTGGAGGAGGTTGGTTGAACCGTTGAAGAAATTTGATGCTGAAATAGTCCGAGAGTTTTATTCCAACGTTTATGCAGAAAGGCAAGAGAGGTATAGGAGGAAGACAGTGGTTCGGGGGCGATGGATCCAATATAGTCCTCAAGCTATAGATGATTTGTTGGAAAACCCCTATCGCAAGTAAGAAGAGAAATGTCACTATCAGCGATTATGCAACAGGAAGAAAGGCTTCAACAATAGGAAAGTGGCAGCAGTATTGTGTTTGCCAGGAAAAGGATACCAGTTGACTTCGGCTGGAAAAGAAACAAGGATAAGGAGGAAGGATATGAGAACTCTAGCTCAAGTGTGGTTGACATTTGTGTTGGCAAATGTAGTGCCAACTGGGCATGTCTCAAACATTAATGTGATAAAGAGCAATCTGCTGTTTTCAATGATGCAGGACGATTTCACAATTTACATTTCGAGGATTATTTTTGATGACGTACAAAAGATTGTGGATGGTGAAAAAGTTGGTCATGGAGAATGAAGAGGAACTCTAGGGTTCCCAGCTTTAATCACTGCACTATGTGAGAGTCAAGGGGTAATGGTGGAACCAAAGGTGAAGATTAGGTCTCCAATTAATCTGAAGTTTATTGAGCTGCATTGCATGAATCCAGAGGAGTACCCTGAACAAAGGAGCAGAGCACCTAGTCCACCAGCTACACCTTCATCACTAACCTTAGAAGCGATTGAGAAAAGAATCATGAGACATGTATTCCATGTGGAAGACCAGCAAAGCGCCATTTGTTGATTTATGATGTAGATGTACCAAGAAATGAGAGACAAGACATACATGAACGAGGAGGAATTGTCCTCCTATCTGAATTGGCTTGGGGACAGGCCCAGTTCAGTAGGGGGCAGACAATGAAAATGCTGAGGTACACAGCACTGTAAAGAACCGGGAGGCAAGGATGGAGAATGAACCTCCGGTAGCCCAGCAGCTGCTTTAGTGGAAGCACCAACCACAGAACCACCAGCAACAAAGGAAGCACCAGCCACAGCCACCAGTAGAAGAAGCATCAGCAACAGAACCACCAGTTGAGGAACCAACAAGGAAAGTAAGAATGAGGAAACCAGTAGAAGTACCACCAAGAAGGCCAAAGAGAGCAAGGAGGACTGTAGTAGGGTCTTTGGGTCCTACTATTAATTTTGAGAATGTGGAGCCTCTAAAGACACAATTTGTGATCTCCTCTGATATAGAGGAGGAAGAACGTGTAGAGGAAGGAGAAGATTCAGTGGGAAACAATGATATATCATCTGATGAATCTTTGGAGGATACAGAGGCAGTCAGAGAGGAATATGATGAAGAGAGCAGCTACTGAAGGCTGTTGCAGGACAATAGCTACTGAAGTTTGCGGTTGAAGGACCGGAGGAGATTAAATTGTTGTTGTTTTGTTGATCTTGGGATGTTTTGTTGCTTAGTTGTTGCTATTTTGAGATGATGACTGGGAGAAAGATAACCAGAGACAAAGTTGGTAGTGTAGTTTTTTAATTTTGGGTGATTGTATATATATGTTGGATGATTGTATTAACTTTGCACATCATGGATAACTGTAATAAACATTAGGCACAAGCTGAATAGCTGGTAGAACAAGATATATTTCGTGTTGAATGTGTCTGTTGGGGAATTAATAGGAATGGTTAGAACTATTAACTGAAAACTTTGTGTGCATATAAGTAGTGTAGTCTTAATTTTGAGCTTGAGCTAACAGTGATAGGAAATTAGGAATATAGCATGAGAGTGGGAGGATTAACATTAGCAAGGATTGACAGGATATGAGTGAAACAACATGTAAGGGAGAGATACACTGAGAGTATATTGTGAGTGCATATTTACTTGATATTGATTGTTGCTTTAATTTGCTAGGATAGAATTGACTTTGTGTTGATAAGAATGATGAAGGCAAGTTGTTTGATTGAGCGTAAATCAGAGCTAGAGCCAAAAAGCTACCCGGTGAGATGAGAGGAATTCAATTACAAGCCAATTTAAGCCTATAGTATTTTTTTGGAACCATGAGCCATATATCCATAAAATCCACCTTGGGTATGAGTAGCTAGGAAATTATAATACAACTTGAAGAGGAATTGAAAAAAGGAGTGTGAATTTCAAATAGAAACTATGCAAGTTGGGATAGGCTTGCTGTAATGGTGTACCCATTGAAAACAAAAATTGTGGTTTTAGATTTTATTTTGTACATTTGGAAAATAAAAGAAAAATAGTAGTTGAAAAGGGGTACACAGTGAAATTGCTTGAGCTATGTTTATTGCTTGGGTGAGAATGTTGAATAGTACAGCAGTTGATTCAGAGGTTAAGGAAGTCACAGTGGAATTAGATCTTCAAGAACGATTTGAGTTGTATTCATAATTTGCAAAACTACTTATGCATTTTGTATTTCAAGAAAAACCAAAAATTCTTTGTAGCCAGGCCACATTATAACCTTGGAAAGACCTTCTGACTTATTAATTGCAGGGTTGATTTGTTTTGATAAATGAATAGCAACTTTCGATTGAGAGTAATATGTCACTTTTGAATGAAACAGTGGTGAGAATTGTGTGAGTTGAGAGTATCCTGTCATGAATTGTATTTTGTTATCTGAACATTGGATTGTTAAATTTCAAATTTTTGAAGCTATAGGTGATTGCTTAATTTTAAGAGACGTTGTTGGAATAAAAAAATTGCACGTGAATTATGAGAGTTTGTGATTGTCTTGCTTGAGGACAAGCAAGAAGCTAAGTGGGGAGACTTTTGATAAGCGTTGATTTTTAGTTGATTTTATGCAGATTTTGTGATTGATTATGTTAGTAATTAGGTTGATTTTGTTATTAATTTGGTTTAGATTTGATTTTATTTGCTTTTATTGTTGATTTGTTATTTAATGCGTTTTATTGTGGAAAGAGAAAATTTGTTGAAAATTAGGTTAAATCTGAAGGGAGAAAGAGAATAGAGGCGTCGAAATTGAGGAAAGGAGCAAATAAGAAGAGCATAAGTGACTTTGCGCTTAAGCTAAAGACACAGCCTGGGTTAAAACTCACTTAACATCCATCATAAGCGAAGCCCTAAATCGAAGATGTCAACGTTACTGAAGGCGTGACTTACGAAATAACGGCCGCACTTTGACCTAATTCAAGGGGCGAAAGTTATAAAAGGTAGGCTAGGGTCAAACGTGGGAGAGGATCACTACTCACTCATCACCTCTCATTCATGGAGATCTCTTGGAGGCCGCCGTCATCAAGCTCCATTCTTTTCTTTTTCTTTTGTATTTTCATGGCTACCATGCGTAGCTAACTTCCTTTCTCTTGAGATTGAATGTTATTTCTCACTTCAAATGCACTCTTAATTCTATTTTTATATCATTAAATGCAAAAAAACCTTTGTTTTACGTTTCCTTATATCTTGTTTATTTTAGATTTCTCATCGTGATTGGAAAGCACTCTTTGGAATTGGAACTAAACGTAAATGCATTACATGTATAAGTTTAGGGATGAATTATAGTGTAATGACTACTTATAGCAACTAATCTTAATGTTGATTAGGTTATTCTAGCGACTAGGGATAGAAGCTAGGTAATTTAGTTTATGAAAATCAATGCTAGAGGAATCAGGTTGAAAAGGCTTTTATTTGTGCAGATTGGTAATTGGAAAAGATGATATTGAATTAGGTTAAAAGTGTATGCGAAGGAGAATATTACGATTCAATCCGAGGTTTTTTTATTATTATTAAACTCACATTTTTATCATTTGTTGCTTTATTATAACAATTCTCAATTTGTTCAATCATTAATTATTGTTTATTCATAATAGAATTAGTGGTAATTCAATTTACAATTTTCGTTCTTTGTGAATACGATACTTTTCTTACTACTATATTACTTGTGAATTCAGTACACTTGCTGAAAATCCGTTAACAATAATGAACTTATTAGTAGAAGCGGGATTCATGTGATATTTTATAAATATTTTTGTAACCTTTTTTTAGAAGAAGTTAACTGAAAAATAATGCAGGTATAAGAAAACTATAATAATACATAATTTTATATTGCTTCTCTCAGACTAGGTTGCATCTAGTTCTTCAATACTAATAACAATGGGTTCTACTATTCAAAACAACAAAATACAAGTATTATCAATGCTACTTTTCGCTTACAATGAATACATAAAGTTAGTCTTGACTATCAAAGTATGCAATACCTCTCTTTACTAAGTACACAATGATCTTCGAACTATCCACTTAAACTTCTTTTGAATTTAAGAATAGGTACTCAAGGACTCTCTTAGAAAGGTACATAAAGGCTTTATAGGCTATTTAACAATAAATTATTGTTTGATTACAAGGTTCGCACTCTTTAGAGTGGAATATACATTTCTCTTGCTTTAGAGAATAACTTCACACACAAAGTACACGTCAAGGATTTACAGTAAGATCTTTCTTAAAATCTTAATTTCTAGAAGACGATCTACTATACTAGCACTTAAAGCTCTTAAACCTCAATACATACATGTGAAGATCGTAACCACTTCACATGTCTTCTTCTTGAATTAAGTGATGTCTGGTGTGCTTATGCAATTGACTCTCCGCTTTTGAAGGGTTATCCATGTGCTAAAGAAGATTAAGGAATTAACTCTACGTTAGTTACATGATTAATGAGACATAAGTGTAATCATTAACTTAATTAGTCTTGTGTTTACACTAGATGTCATCATTACTTTTGGTTTCACATTAAAATTCTTTTTTCTCGTGTTTACCTTGCTTGAAACTCATTTTATATCCTTCTTGGCTAAACTATTAACTTATATAAAAGATGTCAAGTCTCTCATGTAAACTACACTTGAATATTTAATACAAATTTGCTTTGTGACTTTCACGGTTTTGGTGGTGTGAAACTCTTGTCTAGATTTTTATCTTGGAGAGCTTTTTCAATCGTGGAACTCTCTTCAAGGTTATGTGTTTTCTTTACTAGTCTTAATCCACTTTCTATTTTCATTTGCAACTTGTTTTTCTTTTAAAATCCACTTTCTATTTTCATTTGCAACTTGTTTTTCTTTTTCTACTTGAATCATAATGTGTCACAACCTTCTCCTACTTTTCCATTCATTTTGGTTTTTCCAACACCTTTCTTAGTTTATGATCCATCTACCTTGTAAAGAATACATCACCTTAGATACAATTTCCTCAAATTAATCTTAAACATTAAAAGTAATGTCTAATACACACTTTTATAAATAAGATAATATATTATTTCAACAACATATAAGGCAATTTTTCTTTAGATACAATTTGCTAAGATTAATTTTATACATTAGAAGACTTTTATAAATAAGGTAATATATTATTTCAACAACATTTAAGACAATTTCTCATTAAATACAATTTGCTAAGATTAATTTTAAACACTAAAAATAATGTCTAATACACACTTTATAAATAAAGTACTATATTATTTCAAGACAATTTTTCGTGGAATCATTTCATCACAAAATCAGTGAAGAATGTGGACAATGTGAGATCAACAAGCAAATGAAGCATTTTGTGTATCAAATATATTTGTATTATTTTTATTTAATTGTCAATAATAAAAACCTACATATTTAGACATGAATAAAAGAACAACGTATATGGGTATATATCTCTCAGTAACTATTCAAAATATCACATTATCAATATATATACATACATATATATATACATACATACATATATATATATATATATATATATATATATATATATATATATATATATATATATATATATATGCATATATATATATAATTTCTCTTCCATCTATTAAATCTTCCTTACTTTTTACACTTCAACTTTATTTTAACTTCTTATCCTATATATATATATATATATATATATATATATATATATATATATATATATATATATATAATTTCTCTTCCATCTATTAAATCTTCCTTACTTTTTACACTTCAACTTTATTTTAACTTCTTATCCTACTTTGTTAATAGATTTCCAGCCATTTGACTTCTAAGATTCCACTATATCTTTCAATTTCCTTTCCTAATTATTATTAATACAATATTATATTCTTATTGTTTTCTTGCTACTTTATATTTAATATGGTTAATTAAAGTTTATTGGGAAATTCCTTTCACTATAAAAAGTAAATGAGATTAAAGCCTCAATTTAAATTTGATGACCCCTAATATTCTTGAACTCTATGACATGTTTGTGTCAATGATGCACCTTAAATGTCTAATGATCCGAAAAAGTATTCCCAAAATTTGTTTAGTCGTTTAGACGGTTGTGAATCTTGATGAAGTGTTATGGTACACCTGGGTTGCTGTTGGTACTCATGTATAATTTTTTCAATAACTTTTTTATCAATTAAAATTTATTAAAATCATAAAATTGTTTAAGTCTGTTATATTTAATTTAGCTTATAAAAGTATATTATATTTAATTAAATTATATTTTCATTGCTCAATTTATTTTATCTTATGTATTTCTATGTAATTTTATCCTCTTATTTCATTGTATTACTTAAAATTTCACATGTTTTTTCGATTCGTAAATTTTTTTTAAAAAGTAATAATGTTCATAAAAAATGTTTAAAAAAATATATTAAAATAACATCTTTAAAAAAACCATAACAAAATATTGTTTTTACTATTTAAACTCTTTTTTATATGTTATTACTCCATAAAGAAAGCTAATAAATCAATAGAATATACCAACACCAAAGTTTGGTAGTAAAAATAAAAAAAGAAAGAGAAAAATTTGCTAATAATGACAAATTGAATGATAAAATATGTTGAAAATGAGTTAAAAAAAGTTTGACTAAGTGTATCTGAACATATTCCTCCATAATTAATTAATTAATTATGTAATTAATTATATTACAGAACACGACACAACTCATGCACTTCACTTTGTTCGAGTTATATATATATGTGCCCCCACTTTGGTGTTTGCAACAGAAACACCATTCCTTTCACTCACTAGAACCCATGTCTCTCACACGCCTCCTCACTCCTCTCTCCTGCACTTCTTCAACTTCAGGTTCCTTTTTCTTTTCTTCCAAAAGGGCCATGCAAATTTTCATTTTTTTTTCTTGGTTGAATTTAATTTCTAGAGTTCTGTGAATTGAAGCTGCTGCATTGAACAAGTATTTCTCAAGTTTTGGAATTGTAGTGCCAAACTTTTTTTAAATGTGATTTTGGGTTTGTGAACTGCTGCCTGGAATTGGGTGTTTGTTGCTTGCTGGGTTGATTCTTTCTTTTTTTTTTTTTTTTTTTTTTTTCTTCAGTATGAAGAGGAAAATGGTTAGATGACACAAAAGGGATTAGAAAAGTGATTTTCTCTGTTTTCTGTATATATACTCAACTGAAATTGGGATATGAGAAAAGCTTGAGGATTTGACTTTATATATGTTTTCTTTCTGCATATAGCAAGTTGCATGTCCATGTACTCTTAGGAAAATGTAAATCCAAATTAAATATTTGACTTGATGTTTTTCTCCTCTTTTCTTTCTCTTTTTTGTTTGTTGGATATTTCTTTCTCCTCTCTCTAATTTTGATTTCCTTTTCAACAGATTCTTTGGTGACTGCATCAAATGTGAAGGAGGAAATGCAGAATACATCCTGGGTAAGACATGCATGTGCTGATATTATATATTGATTGATAGAGAGAGAGAAAGAGAGGAGAGATCAGATTAATCTAAGAGTAACTTTAAAAGAATCACTCCTTTTCCTCACCTTCAATTTCTTTCAATCAAATAGTTCTATTGAGTAACCTATCTTTATCTGTTAGTTTAAAAGAAAATGAAAGGTGTAGTCTAAAGGAGTTAATCATTGATTGACTAAGGAATAATTACTTTGCAATAACTTGTTCTGCAATTGCAGTATCATTGTGATGCTTAATATTGCAAAAAAAGAAAAAATTGCAGTTTCAGTATTATGATGCAGTTGCAAAGACAGCAAAAACCTTGACATTGCAACCACACTTGCAGTAGTAGACCATTTTTGAAACTTTGAGGGAATAAAATATATGTTTTATTGCTTGCAGTGCCTTGCGGACTCAAAAGAAAGGATCAGGAAAATGTTTAACAAGGTTGAACTTTCGATTTCTGCATATGATACAGCTTGGGTGGCAATGATTAACTCTCCAGCTTCCCCTCAAACCTCACTTTTCCCTCAGTGCTTAAATTGGTTGTTGGCTAATCAACTCTTAGATGGTTCCTGGGGTCTTCCTGATCGCGATCCATTACTGATGAATGATGCTCTCTTATCTACCTTAGCATGCATCCTTGCTCTAAAGCAATGGGGTGTTGGAGAAGATCAAATTAACAGGGGTACTTTACTCTTCTCCTAACCGTTGCTTTCTCTTGTTCTATATAAATGAAGTTTCCTGATATTCTTCCAGGTCTTCAGTTTATTGAGTCAAACATTACCTCAGTAGAAGATGAGAAGCAGCACCTTCCCATTGGATTTGGTATCAATTTTCCTTCTTTGATCGAATATGCACAAAATTTGGGCATTAATCTTCCAATTGGAGCTACAATCTTGGATACAATGATCCAAAAGAGAGAAATAGAACTCCAAAGGTAGAATATTTGGTTGTCTTTCAAGAATCTTTTTTCCTGTCTAAGAAATATTTTTCCTTTTTGAGATCCTTTACCAACTTTTTGATGCTAAGAATTTAGTAGAGACATCTTGTTTTTTCATTTTGCTTAAATTCCCCAATCTGACCTCTTTTTGGTGTAACTGTCCACAGAGGTACTGAAAGCAATTCAGAAGGGTGGAGGGCATATCAAGCATATGTTTCAGAAGGAATGCTGGATTCACAAGATTGGAAAACAATCATGAAATATCAAAGGAAGAATGGATCTTTGTTTAATTCACCTGCTACAACAGCAGCTGCTTTTCAGCGCCTTAAGAATGCTGAATGTCTTGGTTACCTCCAATCTGTACTAGAAAAGTTTGGAAACGCAGGTATGCTTCAAGAATTGTATTTTCTTAAGTTAAGTTTATTTACTAATTTTCGTAGGGTAATTGCTTTCTTTTTGCTTTTTTTTTTCAAATCAGTTCCAACAATTCACCCTCTGGATATATATGCTCGTCTCTATATGATTGATAGTCTTGAAAGGTTGGGTATTAATCATCATTTCAAAGAGGAAATTCGTAGTGTATTGGATGATACATACAGGTAATAATCCATTTGAGGTGCATGCATCTGTTATTAACATTATGTCAGTTACTGGAGAGGTAGGAAAAAATTTATACACATCTGATTTTAATATAGAGATACCATTCTATTCAAAGTATTCAGCATCCTTTGATAGTAAGTTTTAAAACTTCTCATTTTCATAACTTGAATCCCTCTGTATATATAATTTGTGGAAAAAAAAAAACAGATTTTGGGTGCAAGGAGGCGAAGATATATTCTTAGATCCCACCACCTGTGCAATGGCATTTCGTATCTTGCGTCTCAATGGCTATGATGTATCTTCAGGTTGGATCACTTGTACCATGGAGCAGTTCAAAGTTTTTACCTTTCTGATCAAGACCAAATAAGCTAATCTGTATGTTGTGTCTTCGCAGATCCATTTTATCAATATTCTGAAGATAAATTTGCTGACTCCTTGAAAGGGTACTTGAAGGATGTTGGTGCTGTTATAGAGCTATATAGGGCTTCACAAGCCATTATACATCCTGATGAATCAATTTTGGTGAGACAGAGTTTGTGGACGAAACAGCTTCTGAAGCAGGAATCCTCCCCTTGCAGATTATATGCTGATAAGCTTCGTAGTTATGTTGACCGAGAGGTAGTTTCTTGTTTCAGTCTTTCAAAAACTTTAGTTTCCTATTATACAATCTTATAGTCTTTTCTGAAAGCAGTGAGATTTTTTTGTATTTTAGGTGAAGGATGTTCTTAATTTTCCTTATCATGGAAATTTGGAGCGATTGTTAAACAGGAGATCAATGGAGTATTACAATGTTGAAGAAACAAGAATTTTAAAATCATCATATAGGTGGTCCTCTGAAAGTTTGTTTCAATTGTCTCAAGCTCTCTTTTGTTCCTTTCTCTTTTCTGAGATCAAAATATTGATTGTTAGTATGATCCAGATCATGCAATCTTGCAAACCAAGAAATTCTAAAGCTAGCAGCAGAAGACTTCAATATCTGCCAATCAGTACACATTGAAGAGTTGAAACAGCTTTCGAGGCATGTCTTTTTTTTTTTTTCTTTTTATCTCCTCAATTTTTCAAAGATATACACTTAGCCGGAGATCCATATGGAAAGATCATAATCAATTCATCACATCTTAAGGTTTGGTAGTGCAAACCACAAAGATTTTTAAATGTATCTTCCTCCCTCGTTCATGCTTTCTCTTTTGGCTTGATGTCATTGAGGAATCTGGGTTCTTTTGTCTACGCTTAGTTGTGTGGAAATTTATTCAAATATCCATCATAAAGATAGTATCCACTCACATTTCGACTTAGGAACATTCATTTGTTGAATTCAAATGTTTTAACACACAAACTAGAAGATTTTATTGAAAGAATTCGGGAACTGAATCAGAATTTGTAGGACAAATACTAAGTCACGTCTGATCCATGACAAGGAGTCTCCTCCTTCAGACCAACTTCAGCATATTAACATAGTGAATCAGAAAACTTTTGCACCTACTTAAGAAACACGCCTAAATTCCATACTACACATCACATCACGTAACTTTCATATCACATTTTTTCAAGTTTGATCTAAACGTGCTACATTATCATATGCAGATGGGTTGTTGAGAGCAGACTAGACAAACTAACATTTGCGAGGCAGAAACTGGCTTATTGTTACTTCTCCGGTGCTGCTACACTTTTCTCCCCTGAACTTTCTGATGCTCGCATATCTTGGGCGAAAAATGGGGTGCTCACAACAGTTGTTGATGATTTCTACGATGTTGGGGGTTCTGAACAGGAACTAGTGGACCTTATTCAACTAGTTGAGAAGTATATTCCTATTATTATTTGAAACGGCCATCTCTTGATTTCTTTATGAATTCTATCACAAAATTTCCTGCACAAATAGTGATATTACTACAATTAAACTGCAGGTGGGATGTAGATATCAAAACTGTTTCTTGTTCTGAGACAGTAAAGATTATATTTTCCGCAATTCACAGCACAGTTTGTGAGATTGGAGAGAGATCAGTCAAGCGACAAGGACGTAATGTGAAAAACGATGTTATCAAGATTGTGAGACATTTCTTCTTGTTTGTGCCTGCATTTTATTTTGATTTTTAATACAGTCAATAGTGTCATATTTTGGGGAATATAAAAATTGAAGCCCTCTCCCTCAAAGAAAAGAAAATTTCTAATGCTAAATATTGTCTTTGAAAAACTTTAACATGTTTTGCATTTTGATGAAATATTAGTTTGGCTCTTATTTATAAAAAGTACTTCAATGGCATGAAAATTTGCATTGGAGTTCTGCAACTAAAGATGATTTCTTAACAAATAGGTTGATTTTGTCTACTTTTTACAGTGGTTGGATCTGATTCAGTCAATGTATAAAGAAGCTGAGTGGTTGCGAACAAAGACGGTGCCAACAATTGATGATTATATGGAAAATGCATACGTATCATTTGCCTTAGGTCCAATTGTACTTCCTGCCCTCTATCTTGTTGGACCTAAGCTTTCAAATGAAGATGCTGAAAGTCATGAGTTGAACCATCTGTATAAGCTCATGAGTACATGTGGTCGTCTTCTTAATGACATTCACAGTTTTAAGGTACGTAATACATCCCTGCTCCTTGTTTACTTCCAGCTTTTAATGCGACTAATGTTTTTATTTATCTCTGTTGTAGAGAGAATTTGAGGAAGGAAAATTGAATGCACTGGCTTTGCACATTGCTAATGGCAATGGAGTTATTAATCCTGAAGATGCTGCTGAAAAAATGAAGGGTATTGCTGAGGAAACGAGAACAGAACTCCTAAGATTAATTTTGCGGGAAAAAGGAAGTGTAGTTCCCAGAGAGTGCAAGGATTTGTTTTGGAAAATGTCAAAAGTTTTACATCTATTTTACTTGAAGGATGATGGATTTACTTCACATGAGATGTACTCTAGTGTAAAGGCCGTGATTAAGGATCCTGTCGTCTTTGAGGAATTGTTAGAACATGCTCGGCAGCAGAACCTTAATTCTGTCAAAGCTGCTAATGTGGTGTCCCTGTCCAATTAGTACTTACACATGCAAGCAAGACCTGCTAGATGAATAAAAGGACCTTAATCTTTCCCAGCTCTTACTGATTAGTTTTTCTTTGTTTTCCTTTCTTTTAAACTTTATCATGTTATTAATCGCTTTGCATTGACCTGCATAGTGATTAAAGTTGGGGTTGGGAAAGAACGGTGATAATGTGGTTCGTCATGTTTCGGCCTCTGAGAATGGGCTGGAGTGAGTAATATAAATAGTAGTGGGCTTGGAGACGTATGAGTCAACCTATATAAATTTTAAGAAAAATCATCAAAGTTTATGTATTATTTTAATTCCTAATTTGAGTAACTTATAAAAGTAAGGGTTTACTATAAGTAAAAACATAAAAATTAATAATTTACTATTTATTACAAGTATATAATCAAGCATATTATAGAAAATATTAAAAATAGACTATAAAATTAAAATCTAGATAAGTCTATAATTATACTTGTAAATGTATTATAAAAATTAATTGAATAATATATAAAAATGTGTAGTTATATTTAATACATATATAATTTTGTATAACAATGAAAGAATAACAAAAAAAACTAATGTGGACAGACCCACAATTGGACCTGGCTGTTAGGATAGAGAGGATTTGTAGACAATTTCTTACTAACAAATAGACAATTTCACAAAGTGAAAAATAGAAAAGTTTTGCACACTTACGCACAAAACATAAGATAAAAGGGCTTTATCAAAGTTAAATATGTTATTGAATGTAATGATGAGTTTTCCTTAATTTTTGAAGTTATCATGTGTTGTTTTTCTGATTTTAAAAAATTACTCATATGTTAGGATTAATTAAAAGTTAACTTAATATTAAATATAGAATTAGTTGAGCTAACTTTAACTTTAGTTTTACATTTGTATTTGGGTTAAGATGTTTTTTTCTCTTCAAAACTTTAGTTGTTAGAATAAAGGGGTTGATTCCAAGATCAGGTGAATAGAACTATTATATTATTTTAAAAAACTTTAGAACGAATCTTTAAAGAATTAATCAATTTCATAATTTGGTTGAGTTTTCTTAATTCTTTTTTCAAAAACTAAACACTAAAACAAGATCAAATCATATGTAGCAATAGAAAGAAAAAGAGAAAAAGATATACACAATAATTTTATATTATTCACACTTTTTCAAAATCTATATCTAGTTGTCTAACCACACGAGTTAAGTTCACACTATGGCAATGTTATTATAAACACCTGTCTAATACAAACAACACAAAAACTCAACTCTTGAACCCTACAAGCGTGAATCTTTGAATTATTACCCTATTATTCACTGTGACTGAAAACCCTATCCAGAAACAATAAAACCACGCAAAGAATTGAAAGATATAGTGGGACAAATTCATGCAAACCACAAGATGTTCAACGGGATCAAATTTTCAGGTGAAAAGTGATGTTTCTCTTTCATGAAATCAATCAAGAAATTTTTTTTTCCGACTCAATAATAAATAACTCTCTCTCTCTCTCTCTCAATTATGAAAATGTTTTTAAAACTAAAGTTTCCTATCCAGTGTTAGATGAAATCAAAATGAGAGAGTTATATAGATTTTCGTTTGTTAGTTTTTATAGATTCAAACTACGTTTGAATCTGTTGATTTCATTTACTGATGAAAAGAATAAATTAAATTGCTATTTTAATTTGTTAAAAGAGAATGATTAAAATCATTCTAAAAGCATAAGAAAGTTTAATCTATTAAAAACTCAGTTTTAACATATTAAAACAAACTTCAAGAACTACTCATGATTTTATAACCAATTAAAAAAATAATGTAATCAATTAAAATATCTTCTGGAGTCGTTTTAGACTTCAGATAAGAATATTGTAATGAATTTAAACATTTTTTAATCAATTGAAATTATCTTGTCACCAAGATATGTTAAAAAAACTTTTGAAACAACTTTCTTACAAGTAATTAAAGATCAAACTATCTAAAGAGAAACTTACATACAAACTAAAAAAAATATGCACACACTAAACAAAACTAAGTCTTCAATATAATCTTCAAGGTGAGATTGGAATAATATAATCTTCAAGGTGAGATTGGATTTATCAAATATAGTTGAGCACACCAACAACTTCAACATTGGCATGCTCTTTATAAAAGGGAGTTAACCCTCTCGTAAAATGCTTTTGAATATTGAATGAAATTCTCCTTGTGAGATCACTTTGAAGTCTTAAAGAGTTTTTCACTATTGCCTTGGTTCTTATCTTCAGAAGCTTTGTGGGTGAATCTTGTTGTATTTATCCTTTGAGATTCATCACAAAGGTGACATGTTCCTTTCCTTTTCTAAGTCTCAATCCATTTTATAATTTCCTTTTGCAAAAATGTTCTTGTTTTTCATGGATTTTTGGTGAGTTACGAATTTGATGCACCATGGGATGTGTTTCTCCAAGCTTCTCCTTCTCTAGCACCTCTTGGGTTGATCAAGATCCTTTCAACCTTATAAAGTTCACATCAATCAATAAAAGATTCTAAGGATAACAACTTCATTTTCTAGTGGTGGTAGAGAAGGTTATGACAATGTGTTGGCTTGGGTATGACCATGATAATCAGGGGTGGGGGAGTGAAACTAATTTGATGTGGATGGACCAGTTAAAAGTTAGGTGCAGAATTGTATATTAGATTCCTAATCTCCTCAATATGTGGTTTAAATCAATGGATGGTGTGCTGATTTGTGGCTGAGAGCTGTAGTTGGTGACCAACAATTTTTTGTTGTTGGAAACTTGTGAAAATAGAAAAAAAAATACATAAGAAAGGATGATTGAATTGTATATTTGAAACTTTTGAAAATTTTTGTAATTCATCGTCTGGAGGCATATCATTGGATGCAATTTTTTAGCTTAAGAGACACTATCAAAACATTTTTGCAAATTTTATTTTCAAAAGGTTATCCTTCTTTTTTGTTATATGCAATTGAATAACATGCAATATGAAAGAGATAGAGGTAGTGAGAGATTCACCTAGACATTTTTATACCAGTTTGTCTAAAAACCCTGACCACATTTAGATATGGATGCACATGATCAAGTTTCACTACTGCTACAAGGTAAGCATTCTTTGAACCCTAGTCACTCCTATCTAAACTATGAGTATTTTTTTTCATCCGCAATCACTCTTAGCTAAGACCACTTCTTTGAAACACAATCACTCTTAGCTAACAACCCAAGTATTATTTGCACAACAACGACTTTTGGTTAAACTTGGAGTATTTTTCAAAACACAACCATTATTGGCTAAACAACTTTGCTTTTCAAAGAAGTGTGATATTAAAGATCACGGGGCTCATTAAAAGAGAGATAATGTCCTAAGAGAAATACAAATGAACTTCACTCTTCTAGATTTCTATTGAACATAAACATTGTTCTTTCTCATAAACTTAGGGACTTAGAGAAAAAGCAGAAACATTGTGTGTGTTTCGTCAACCTTTCTTCTCCAACATATATTCTATATATAGAGATTGGAAGAAAAGAGTCACTACAAATCATTTAGAGATGTTGCAAATCCTTTGGAGTCATTGTCAAGTATTGATAAATTCTTCTTCTTCATCTTGTGTTTGTCCATCTTTATGCTTGGAGATGTATTGAATGTTCTTCATGCAGCATTGAATGTGTATCTTTTATTAATGCAAAATTCTAATACATGACGTAACTTATTAAGCCTATGTCAAATTATTTTTCTCTCAAATCAGAGTAAAACGTAGGACCTCATAAGGTTAATGGTCTTCACAGAACAAAATTTTGCCTTTTAGAAAATTTATTGGCATGGAACAACTTTAGCACATAAGTTTTTTTTTTTTTTGGGACACATTATCGTGAGATACTTTACAATGTAAAATAAACATTTATAATGTTAATATAGTATCATGCAATGCTTAAGACCATGTGTTCCTATCGTCTATCCAAGCAAACATTTATCAAAAGAAGATATATAAGCAAGACGTCATGCACTTGTTGGCCAAATGAAGCACTTCAATCTATCAAGATCTGATGCTTTATAAAATCTTGTTTTATGCGTTCTAGATGTTGATGATGGCGTTTAAATCTTCCTCATCTTGTAGTTGAGTTACGATGTAGTAGGAATTCTTTACACCAATTTGAATAGGAAATCAATACATGATTGTGGAAACCTCTTCATTTGGTGATCGACCACATCTTCGTAAAACACGTTCTTTCAATGCTACAAAGACATTCCTATTTGAATGTTGATCATAACTAATTTTGCCCTTCAAAATATCAAACTCGTCTAAGGACAATTGACAATCTTGTCATCTTCATAGACAATTGCTCATATGCTTGAATAATTTGCATATGAATGGAAATAGAATGAGACTTGGATAAATCTTGAAGGATGTTTGAGAAAGTGTAAAGCAAGAAAAACTGTGTCCAAAGTGATATTACTTGTTTCCTATTTATAAGGAAAACTTGTTGCATAATAGTCAAGAATGGAACATAAGCCAAGTGTGTCATGAAAGCCAAGCGTGGCACATAAGCCAAGGTTGGCATACATGAAAAGGGTGGCATGCAAGTTCTGATTGACATGCCAAAAATAACAAGCTAACATGCATGCCTAATGTGGCACACAAGTCAAGGTTAACACTCATGCCAATGGTGACATGCAGGTTAAGATTGACACGCATCCAAAAGGGACACACGAGTTAAGATCGGCATGCATGCCAAGTGTGGCATGTGGGTTAAGGTTGGCATATAAGCCAAGAGTGACATAGGATTTAAGACTCGTATACATGTAAATGATGGCACACGATTTAAGATTGTCATGTAAGCTAAGGTTAACGTGCATAGTAAGGATGACACATGATTTAAGACTAGCATACATGTCAAGGGTAACACGTAAGTTAAGATTGACACACATGTTAAAGGTGACATGAGAGTTAAAACTAACAACCATGTTAAGGATGACACACTATTTAAGATTGGAACATATGAAAATTGTTGCACACAAGTTAAGATTGACACGCATGTCAAGGGTGGCACGCCAATTACATCTGACACACATACTGAGGGTGGTAAGAGAGTTCAGACTAACACGACAACCAATGTTTAACATGCAAGCCAATTTGTAACATTCAAACCAAAGCGTCGAGCAAACCAATGCTCGCGATTTAAGGTTGGCACAAGTATGTCTGCAATGAGTGTTAGATATACTTGATAATGTTTGACCACAATTCCATCTTTTGCACAAAAGCCAATTTTTGGGAAACAAGCCTTTGGGGGCACCTGAGTCAATATTCAACATACAATCCAAGGGTGTGACACAGACTGTTAACTAAGGGTTATGACGTCAAACTTGATTAACTTAGTTATTATGGTTTGAGAAAGACAATCTTGTTTGAAACACATTTTTTTTATTTAGGAGACATTTAATTTGTGAAAGTAAGTATGATTTGACTATTAAAGGAAAATACATATTGGAAAAGAAACAAATGACTTAACAATAGAACCAAAAAATTGAAATGCTCAATACAATACAATAGAACATCACTCCAATTATAAAGAGTCACTGGGCATTCTTTTCATTTCATAAAAATTCATGGAAGGTGTTGGGTATGAATTGTGTTCACAGATATAAGCAAACTCCACTCCCACTTGTGATCCTTGGTTGTTGTCATACTAAACAAATTTATACATCTTCATCTTTATTAATCATGCATGAACAATATTTTATCGCCGGATTGTCACTTATGAGCAGCTTCTTTCTATTTTCAATTCACGGATCAGACTTGCAAGAGCAGATGAAATTTTAATGTGGGTGGTTGGCTCAAGAAAAGTGGAATACTAACGAGGGAGGCTTTCTTTTGGGTTATCCCGAATGAAATGCTTGTTCACTTTTTTTCTGCCATTTTATTTCAGTATCAGAACTCGACTTCAAATGGAAACATTTATCTCAACTGGAAGGATTTTTTCTTTGCCAGAGATATAGATTGGTACCCGTAGTGCAAGTCCATAACATAAAAATTGGTTGTTAGACTATTGAATGATTTATTGTTGTTTGCTTCATTTCGAACATTATCATCGTATTTATGATCCTAACCCAAGCAGTGTGTGCACTAACATAGTACATAAACAACCTTTCGTTTGTTAATATTTACCTATTGTAATATACAAAAATTATAAAAGTTATAAAAGTTGTAAAACCTTATCATCGTATTTATGATCCTAACCCAAGCAGTGTGTGCACTAACATAATACATAAACAACCTTTCGTCTGTTAATATTTACATATTGTAATATACCAAAATTGTAAAAGTTATAAAAGTTGTGTTTAGATCATCAATTATTGGGTGAATTGATTGGATGTTTCCTTGCAACACTAAGTGCTTACATTTATAGGTCATCAATTTGGGCATGTGCTATGAGAAACGAGTGGTCTAAAATAGATTTACAAAAGCAACGATTGTCATTGCTTGCACAATTGACGATGTATTCTTCCAACAATACAATTTATTTGAAGATTTGTATCCCAACTTGGCACAATTATGTATAGTCTCAAAGGAATTCAATGTTGCATATTGACTCACTTGCAACTGTAAAGGTGTCTGTTAGATCAATTTTCAACATACCCTATCGTTAGTTTTGATTATGTGCTTAAAAATAAACTATAAAAACTGATTTATAATCAACAAGTCTCGACAGATGCAACGTGTTTACAACGTTGAGCTTTCTCTACTAGTTGGATAAATGAGCACAATAATGTTCTTACATAACTATTAGGGCACCGAAAATGTTTTGACAGTGTTTTAGCACTTTGCAAACAAGGGCTCAAATTCTTATTCTTCTCTTCAAAAGATAGCTTTATATGGGTGTTGAAGAAAATGATAATTGCAAATCCATTTTTGGTTGTTAAGTAGCTTCAAACTCATTTGAATGTCTTCCTGGCGTATAAGCAACTTGCACATAGAAGATTTATTAAATTCACTTTTACTCTTCTTTATTAAAAATCTCGATAGTTGGATGTACTAATCTCTCATTAGACAAAGTGTCTTACTTGAAATTGTGTAAAGCACAAAGTCATACGAAGCAACTAAACTTTTTCAGGATTGATAAAGCATGCTTCAGGGAGTTGTTGAAGCAAGGCAGCTTTAGCTCATTTTCCAAGAGATTGTTGATGTAATATAAGTTTTTGCGCATCCTTCTTGGTCAAACGTAGGAAACAAACATCCTCTACAATATAGAATAAACAAAGATATTTATGAAGTACTATATTAGCTTAAGATTATGCGCATATTGTCTAAACAAACCAATTCTTATCAAATGTAAAAAGAGACAATGCATTGTTACATCATCTGATAGGTGAAACACTTTCATCTTACATGATATATTGTTGAACAAAACCTTTTTGTCTTATATAGACCATGTTTTATATTTTGTTCTTATGAGAAAATAAAAATCCTGGGTTAGACTTTTTGCTGACAGATCTTATGCTTAACACTTAGTTAATTCCTAATCTTGATTAGCACTTTATTTTAGAAGTGACACATAGGTAATTCATTGTTTTACAGAGAACCACATGGAGGTACTTATAGGCATTAGATGGGTGCCCCTTAAAATAAGGATGGGTCATGTGAGGTAGTTATAACCTTCACATGTACTTGAAAATTATATGTGGAAGTTAGAAACTCTTCATATGGCTTCTAACTATCTAAATTTCATCCAAACACATTTTAAAGATATGTAAGGTAGTTACAACCATCACATGTCACATGTACTTGAAAATGATTTGTGAAAGTTAGAAACTCTCAATGTGTCTTCTAACCATCTAAATTTCATCCAAACACACGGTAAGGATATGTAAAGTAGTTATAACCAAACATTACTCTTACACATGTGCCTCTTCAGGTCTCAAACCAACCATTTAATATTATTCTTTGATGCCTTTAAAATATTCTATAATCTCTAAAATTTATAAGCTATCTCACTTCTTTATGTCTTCCGACTTCTTTTAGCTTTCCTCGTATAAAAATTCCTTGGATATTTTTTATTCTTTTCTCTGTCATGGGCTTCTTGTTTTATTCCTCCTTCTTTTACTCCATCTTCAACAAGATCTTCCTTATCTTTATTTATATCAATTTGATTCATTACTCTCGTAATATAGATATCTTATTCTTCTAGTTCGTCTTCCTTCATATCTTTGCAAAGTAGTTTGTGTAATCTGTCTTGTAACTCCCTTCACTTTTTCATAAAATTCAGCACACCTATACGAGGAGGATTATCCAAACTTGACATGTTCCTACGCAAAAGATTAGTAAGAAACAACAATTGCACAAAAAGAAATGTTAGAAAAAATTCAAAAATTAATGACTTATACTACTATTATCTCTTGGCTAATGGTTTAAAATTAAAACATAGTCTATCTACCTTAAAATTCTCTCAACCATGTCGGAGAATATAAGTAAGATTGCTCTTTTCACTCAAACTTCTCAAAGCATGCTCAACTTTTCAAAAATATCAATCTAAGTAAATGATTTAATGATTTTCCAATGTACTTAAGAGAGTTAGAAAATATGAAAACTACTAATACAAAATTATAATAATAAAAAAAGAAAAATTAGAAAGGGTAAAACAACAATAGACATATTTTAGAGATCGAATTGCTTTTGTAATGAATTTTAGCAATAAATTATTAAGCTAGAGACTAATTATGTTTTGGTACGAACTTTAGCAACTGACAAATTGAAACAACATAAGAAACACATAAACCAAAAAGAAACCAATCAAAATTGATTCAATCATCCTTAAAGCACAAAAACGGAAATTAGAACATCATATGAATTCATATTCATTATGTTTGAAACCACTTACATTGATACCAAATGATAAGTGCCTATTTGTGAGTTTAGGAGTTAGAATCTATCAAACATGATTTTCATTCAATTATAAACCATTAAAAATAAAATGTAACCAATCAAAACAAGATATAAATGAATTATAAGAATTTTGAACTAATTAAAATGTAAAACTAATTGAGTTCATGTAATAGAAACCAAAAATAATCAATTCAATCAATAGAAATATTAGGATTCATTAAAGTTTGAGTTGTATAGTTTGATTATAGAAGTAAGAATGCAAGAACATTTACAATTCAAGAATAACAAAACACAAAAGATGAAAGAGATAAGAGAAAAGGAACACACTACTAAGGAAGATTAGTTTAAAGGAAAATTATCACTTAAATTTAAAAAACTCAAAATAAAATTTATCAAAAGAAGTAAATATCTGTATAAATGTTCACCAAAGTTAGAGAGAATTGTCCAACGTCTTCGATTTCATTCATGAGTTACCTTATAAATTATAAAATACATGTTTATATGGACTAATTATAAAGTAGGAAGAGTCTATAATTTGTTTGGTTGGTACCGATACATTTCTAAACAAAACATTTATTATCAAATACAAAAATTTTAAAACTATCCTTATATCCAAAACATGTATGAAAAATTAATAGTAACTTAAATTCTATTTGAAAGAAAAATAATAATATTTTCTATATTTTTATTTATAAAGAGAGTTGAGAAAATGTTTAGAGAAAAATTTTTATATTATCTTATAATCTTTTATGCATTTCTTTAGTGATTTTTTTTCCATAATTTTGATGTTGTTTTTAAATTCTCATTCTTTATTATTTTTTATTCTTTTATTAACTCAGTTATCTTGCAACATAGATTCTGACTAACAAGTTCCAATTTCTCCATGATTGGAAATTAACTAGAAAAGCTTGCTTATTTATGGATGGACTAGTTAATAAAAACATTTAAATAAAAAGTAATGAAATAATTAAAAAATATAATATTTGACTCTACCTATTAATATCTTCTACCATCAACAGACAAAATTATCAAAAAGACATCCACCTCACTTATCATCTCTATACATAATTTTATCCTAAATACTGTATTATTATTTTTATATAAAAATAAATAAAACCCAAAATTTGAATCTCATTTATGTTAGTATTTATAAACAAATACTTTGCTTTTGAGTATAAACTACATATGTCTGCTTCTTTAAACAACCAGATATGATAGAAGAATCAGAACAATCGAATTTCTCCAAAATTCGACCAAATACATTAAACGCTCGTCCTTTCATGATTTAAGGATTCTATCCAATAGCATCGTGAAAAATACTAAAGATCTCCCATTTTTGTTCCTTCCACTTCAATATATATCTATGGCTATTTTGGTTTTTCCTGCCGTTTATTATTGTTTGTGTAATTGTTATGCTCTGGTCTCATCTATTATAATAGAATGTATAACGAAAGCAAAATCAGAACGGCTACCCGAATGCATCTCTGTAAAACTATAGTATAAAATTGTATAATTGATCCAATTCCAATTATTAGAACAAATAAAATTAAAATTTTATAAAAAAATTGAATCAATCAAATATCAAACCCTTTTTATTAGCACTCAATACTTTTATAATTTAAAACTACTATAAAGAAAAAGACCAAAACACAATTAAATCTACAATATTCTACAAATGAGCCGATCGAACCAAGCTCAATCTTTAACTTTCTTAAACAAGTAAACGAAACAATTCAAATTTTAAAGATGTTTAAATTAGTTCACGTGTTCAATAAGGACCATAAAATAAATATTTTTAGGATTTTATTTAGGAATAAATTTAAACTAGTATTCAACTAGACTCATTACGCCACTGGTTAGGGCACAGGCACATTATATCATATTATTCCTAACCAAAAGTTTTTGCGGCACTATGGATAAGAACAACGTTTACTTAACATGAAAACATGCAAAATAAGTCCATGACACGTGACAAAACAAAAACCTAACGGACATAAAAACTCCCACGAAATCAATGTTCTTCCTTCAGAACCTCAGGAAAAAATTTCCACGATGCTCTTTGGAGGTATAGACTTCAATTCGCATGACAGCAGCAACATGTTACCACTAACCCAATAACATAGTTCCCTTCTTTTAATGTCTACTGCAACAAGGGATTCTAGCACCGCTTATGATTTGGATGGATTGTTTCACACATCAATAGTATTTCTTTTCATAAGAAACCAGCCCATGAACTCCACCTTCAACCTGTGCTGCTCCAGTCCGGACCTGGGAAGAACAGACCAAATATTAAGAACAGAACATATACATCAAAGTTATAGTTACGGGGACCAATGAACAAAGTTTTGTTGATGCAAAACACTTATGACTTGTAAACATAGCAAATTGTAGACTCAAAACAAATACAAGAGTCTCCCGCTAGACAAACACAATTAACTAACATACCCCAGTTGAGAAAGGCTCATTGGACACAGTCTTACACTTACATATGCAAAAAATTTGTTTACATTTTGTTTTAAGGAATCCATTCAGGGGACCTAAAATTTTAAGGAAACAATAATCGTTTGTTGTTAAATTCAAGTCGTCTTTAGAACCAAGAAAATGGACCTATTTGAGTCCTGACTTCCACCAGATTAATCCTTTCTAATCCATCCTAACAAATTGCCGCTTTACTAATCTTGCTTTATTAGTTTAAGAATACAATGGTAAACGAAAGGGTTTTCCTTTTAGAACTACAGTATCCTAGCTTTTCCACAAAGCCAAATAGATTGGTTCAATAGGAAATGAGGAGTCAGCCAACAAATATCATCGCCTTTTTTATTGTGCAAAGAATCTTCATTGATATCTAATGCTAATAGCCAAAGCAAGAAATAAATAATTAAATGTGACATAACCATACCTCCAGTCTTAACACCCTTGACCTTAGAAGGTTATGAGCAGACTCTAGAGAAGAGGCACCGATATCCTGGAACCCTTGCCTGACTGCTTGCAAGGTGTATGGTATGAAATTCAAGACAGAACCCTTATCCTTAACAGCTCCAACAACCCCCTGAGCAATTTTTAGCTTTGCTGTATCACCCAAGTACCTTGCATCACTCCCTTTAGTCATAGCTTCTAGGGAACCCATTCCTCTATACTTTTTGACACGTTGACCATTCTGGTGCATAAATGGTAGTTAGTAACGCATATAAATACCATATTTACTCTTGTTTGAGCATGTAACAAGTCATGAGCAAAGAAAGAGGAATGAACAATTTAGTGAAACTAAGAGATAGGAACGAAATGGAATCACAGAGAGAGCCAGTGTGAGAGAGAGAGATACAAACATATTTTCAGAAATATAAAAATCTAACATACAGTTCCTAGAAGAACAAAAAAACACAGTCTTCCCCTGTCCTCTATTTCTAAAGAGATCTTCTTTACAACACTATACTGCACATATGCTGAGAATATATTTAGGGTATAAAATAAACACACAAAAAGGAAATCACAGACTTTACAATATGCCAAAAGGGCTTCATAAATACCTGATATACATAAGCACCCGGAGCCTCATGGCTACCAGCCAAGAAGCTTCCCATCATAACAGTAGACGCTCCCAATGACAAAGCCTTAACAATATGACCAGAGTTTGAGATGCCACCATCGGCAATGACAGGAACACCTCTTTTATATGCAGTGGACGAGACCTTGTAAACAGCTGTTGCCTGAAATGCAGAAACTCAAATAGTCAGTATTAAGAATGGAGGAGTTGAATACCTTACTTTCAATATTTGTTATCAAATAGTAGTAAGCCTACTTTTACCCCATTTCCTGTTTTCAAACATCTTTACAAGAAACAGTAAAAATAGTTCCGCAAAATTTCAATACAGGAAAAAACATTAAAAGTAGCACACAGAAAGCCCTTTAGAGAACTCCAAGGATCAGGCATGACACACAGGCCCCATCAAGAGATCAAGTGGTAACTACAGACACCCTAACCTCCTGACAAAGGACGATCGACAAGTATCAAAAACATCATCAATAAGATCAATCAGTAATCAAGAACCATTCAATGAACAAAGCATCAATCAATAACCAATGAATCAATGATCAATTAAAGAATCAATCAATAACCAATGAATCAATGATCAAGTAAAGAATCAAATATACCTGACCACGTCCCACAGCACAAACCTCCTGGGTGGTGCAAATGGACCCAGACCCCATACCAACCCTCAAGCCATCAACCCCAGCCTCAATCAAATTCTCAGCCTGGTACATAGTCACAACGTTCCCACCAATCACATCAAGGTCAGGGTAGACACTCTTCACATACTTCACCATCTCTAACTGATAAATTGAGTTCCCTTGAGAACTATCCAACACAACAACATTCACCCCAGCTTTCACCAAATGCTTCAACCTCTCCTTATCATCCTCCCTCGTCCCTATAGCCGCCCCCACCATAAACTCCCCATCTGGCCCCACCGTCGCCGGAGCAGCCAATTTGGGGTACCCCTTCACCCTCTCCACTTCCTCTCTCACCACCAAATCCACCACCTCACCGTCCCTCTCCAAAGCCACTGCACCACTCTTCTCATACTCCATGATCTCATGAATTTTGTTCAGGTCTGCGTTCCACGGCGCACGCCGCGGCGGAGGGGCCATGTAGTCGCCCACCCTTAAGCTCTTGTCGTTTTGATTAGTCCAGTCGCGCTTCGCGACATAGCCGAGGAGCTTCCCGCCGGCGGCGCCTGTGTCTGTGACGAGGAGAAAGGGGGACCCCGCGAAGTCGTCCTCGTGCTCGATGACGGCGGAGGGGGCGGCGAAGGCGGGGTCGGAGAGGATGGGGACGCGGCGGGACTTGGCCGCGCGAAGGAGGGCGGCCTGGGCGGCGGCCGGAACGTTGGAGTGTACGATGGCGATGCCTCCGAGGGAGGCCATGGCACTGGCCATGGCGGACTCGGAGACGGTGTCCATGGGGGAGGCAACGAGGGGGACGGCGAGGGGGAGGCGGCGCGTGAGGCGCGTGGAGAGGTCGACGGCGTCGGCGGCGAAGTCGATGTAGTGGGGCAGGAAGATGACGTCATCGTAGGTGTAGGAGAAGCCCTGCGTGAAGAGCTTCTCGGCGGTGAAACCGTCCTCGATCGGCGGGGGAGTGAAGTCCATTGGGGCTGCCGGAAAGAGGGTTCAGCTAGGGTTTACCGGTTTCAGAGTATTTAAAAAAAAGAAAGAAAAAGGTAAAATAATAATATTAAAAATAAATTATCGGTTTACTTGAAATTTACTGGTTTTGAAAAGAATACGAAACGATTCTGTGGTCTATGAGCTGGAGAGGACGTATGCTCAAGGACTGTGATGAATTTATAACCGATGGAGTGCAAAGAGATAAGATAAAGAATTCTTTTTTAGTGTACTCATCCAATTATAAAATTCCTTTCAGATCTTATTTTGTTTTGTACAAAGTATTCACTAATATGTTAATTAGTTTATTTAAGATTTTTATTTTCGCTTTCATCTTTATTTTTAATTATAAAAGTGTTCTTTACTAACTTTTGCATTTCTAATGAGAAGAAGGGCATTCCGAGCCATAAAACTCTTATTTGAGATCGTATTAAGAAAATTAAGTTGAATATATATTTAATTTATTAATAATTTTATCTTATAATATGTTAATAATTTAATGTAGGAAAGTTCTTAATAATTTTGGTTTATAATGACATTAAATATATATATATATAGCCATAAAACTCTTATTTGAGATCGTATTAAGAAAATTAAGTTGAATATATATTTAATTTATTAATAATTTTATCTTATAATATGTTAATAATTTAATGTAGGAAAGTTCTTAATAATTTTGGTTT
>Ga0209489_103520_pt1 | contig 30338 bp, 18 predicted proteins | sample SiratrowhiteBW_FD_187527 | JGI IMG/M metagenome (GOLD analysis project Ga0209489, IMG submission 187527) | Root nodule microbial communities of legume samples collected from California, USA - Siratro white BW (SPAdes) (version 2) | ecosystem: Host-associated > Plants > Roots > Nodule | place...
TATTAAAAGTAGTTTAAAATTTTTAATTTTATATTTAAAACATTAATCAGTTTTAATTTATAAATTAATATATTTTATAATATATATTTTTTTATATAATTACTTAAGTTAATTTTTTTATAATTTTTTAAATATTATTAATTATATTAAATAAATAAATTATAATTTATTTTTAATTATAAAATTAATTTTAAAATTTTAAAATATTATATATTAAAAAAATATTAAAATATTATTATATCTATCACATCATTCACAAACTTTCTACTCAAATCTTACCATCTTTCTCTTAATTCAAACAACCAAACTTTTCATACACTTTTATCTCATATCATCTTAAATTCACTCTCTCAAATCTACTCCCCAGTCCAAACATACGCTTAGTCTCTAAATTTGATAACTTTTTCAATTTAGCTTCAGAATTTGATCAAGGATGAAATTGGCCACTTATTTGACAAACCTTAACACATAAAAAATTGAAATAAAAGACAGTTAATAATTCTTTTCGATTATATAATAATAATAATAATAATAATTAACATAAGCTATAATGCTAAATTCAAAAGGATGTGCTTGATATTTTTATTGCTTTGTTTATCCTTGGACTTTTCCTATTTAAATAATTTTAAACTTTATTTTAAATGCGTTGAACTGAATCAGTTGAAAATTATTTGAATGAATTACTTGGACACGTGGGTGAACAGTAGCTACAAGAAGCACATCAACCACAAAATACCAACCAAAATCCTAACCTACATGTCTACTCACACATCCTAAGCAGCAGCATAACCATTCATTTGTTTCCTTTTAAACCTTATTATGCTCTCTAATTGATTTCTATGTTGCTCAACAAATCTATGTGTACAAAAATTCTCAATTTCATGCCAATTGCTCATCAATTAAATGTATTATATTCCACAATTTGTTTGAGGCAATGTATATTTAATTTATACAGAAACTTCTTTTCTCATTAAAATTGTTTGTAGATAATTTTTTTTTTCCAAACGTATCTTAAATAAAAAGTTTTATAAGTTAAAATACCACTTCTTCCATAACAGTAAACTCCTACATCCATAACTTGCTCACATCATCATATACCCCATCCTCACCCTAATAAAGACTAGAGGAAAGGGTTGTGTTGTTGTGATCCTCACCCTAAAGTTTCAAACTCAGGTTTGTCAACAAATTAACAGCTGGGAAAATTTCAGTGGTACCAATTTCTTGCTGCCTAGTGTGGTAATAATGTTTTCCTTTATTAGCAAGGTGCTAGGACCGTGTACACATGACTTGAATGGTTGTGGTAGAGTACTCCATTGCATTTTTCTGAAATTGATATGTTATTTTTGTTTATATTTAATTTTCTTCTGATACTTTGTAAAGTTTGGATCTAACATGGTCTATATATAAGATACATGCTTTATTTCATCCAAAAAAAGAATTCCGTTGTTATGTTTTCATAGAAGGAATTTGTTATTAACTACTAAAGGATATAAATTACTTCATCTGTTTTATTACAGGTAATACCGATGTCTATCTTCATCTGCTTTGTTTCTTCTCTGCTTTGTTGTATAGATTTTTTGGTATGGGGTATAATTGAATGTGTGAAATATATATATATATATATACTTATAAATATTATTGTAATGAATTGTTTTACTTTAGTGTGTCATTTATTTTTAAGTAGTTAGGAATCAATTTCCTTGTGGATGTGTATATTTAAATAAATAAAAATGGAAATATGTTATTTTAATGAATCAAAATTAAAAAAAAAAAAACATTAAAAAAAGTCATTTTTAAAGGCTTAGTCAAGTTATCAATTATCAAAGCAATCTTAAGCCGATAATGTATTAAAACGGCCGCATTAGAACTCGAGTCTATTGTTGCATGGAGGTTGATCCATGGAGTAATTAAACTTTTTTTTTCTATTTGACCTTATTGGTATGGTATTAAAGCAATCCATGCTAACCTTTCACCCTGATGAAAATTGATCCAAGCATTTGAAGTCTACAGGAAGCATATTATACAAAATTATATAAATGAATTTGATGCTATAATGACTTGTCAATAAAAACTAGGCACTTTCAGAGGAGTTTTCTTATGGATTTTAAACATTATTTTTAGCTGGTTTTACAAGAGATCTAATAAATTAACATCCACATGATAAAAGCCTTGAAGGGGAGAGTAAGAAACGCAAGTATTAAATCATTCAATAATGAAATATTCAATACAATTTAACACTGTAGCAGCATTTGTGGAAACCCGCGTGAATTCACAGGTAGATAAGAGCACGAATAATTTTATTTACAAATTATTTACACCGGCATGATTTATAGTGAGACAAGGCACTGTAAGCTCCATGGACTAGCACTCATTATACATTTGCCATGGTCATGAAACAACCATCTTCAAAGAGCCTTGAGAGCAAGTTTACTTCCTGAATGAACACCTTTCGCAGCAACTCTCAACAATGCACGACTTTGGTAAAGCCTGTCATCAAAATATTAAAAAAATAAAATAATACAAAAGTTTAGTCTCTTGAAATTATTTTGGAGCGTTTATCAATTTCTTCATATTGCCATGTATCTGTCTTTCGCAAGCCATTCAAAATAAAAATTAAGCGAGAGAGAGAAGGAAGATTACCCAGCCAAAGCAAGTCCCCACGTAGCCAGAGTATAAAACAACTTTCCAGCCTGCCAAATATCTAAAATCTTTTCCAGTTTACTTGTACCTTGCAATGCTTTTGATATTGCTGTCATCAGATAAATTGAAATTTGAGATGCAAACGTTGTTACTTAATCACAATGGAAAAAAATGTGTAAGGCACTTCATTCAAAATCCTCTCAATCAAAACATTGGCAATGGTAGACAAGAAAATGAATAAAATAAGGTTAAATTATAATTTGGTCACTACATTTGATGCATTTTTCATTTAGTTCCTCTTAAAAAAATTTAAATCTCTGTTCTTACATGTAAAGAAGTTTACAAATAACTCCCCGCCATATGCTGAAGTTATGATAGAACTTAGAACTTGTTTTAAACAGGGATCAAATCAAAAATGGAGTGACACATGAAGGAACCAACATGCCACGTGTTTTTCTTTTTCAAGACTAAATATTTAAGTATAGAAGTTTTTCATGTAGGGACAAAAATAAAAAAGTGTCAGGTACAAGGACTGCATAAAATCAAACATAGTTATAGCTTTGGCACAGTAGATATCAATTCATGAACTCTTTTTTCTATGTAAAGGAATCAAAATGTGAAGTTCTTTTTTTTCTTTCATGTAAGGACTAAAATTGCAAAAAAAAAAAAAAAAAAAAAATGCCGAGTACAGAGAAGACCAAATTTTATTTTAAGTCTACAGAACAAGTATCGGATTTTGAAAGCAAGACATTGGTGTCCAGCTCCGAGGATCAGAAATTTTTATATAAAAGCATTACATGTAGAAAATTTAAAGGAATAAATCATTCAGTTGGAACATTATGAGAAACAAGCATTCGCCTTATCCATCATGTTTGAAAGGGACTATCCACTCGAATCATTCATGCTGAACAATAGTCATCAATTAATGACTCAGCCATTAAGAAGTTTATTTGAACAATAGCTTCTGTTGGGATGTGATGATAAGATTAGAGTCTAGGGCGAATAATATATTTTTCACTTATTTAAAACCTCCTTACTTCAGGACTTTCCCGACTACTGTTATAACTACCTCCCTAACCATGTACCCACACTGCACATACTTCTGACAAAATGAATTGCCCATGTCGCAGTGCCTGGGGCACCCGTGTGCAGGACCAAACATAGTACATTGAGAGCAATGACCTTCTTGTCTTGACATATACTCATTTCGTACACCTTTTGCTATTGGGCCTCAGTCGTTGCTGAATCGACCCCTGCTAGTGGAGAAGACCCTCCCACCAACCCAGATTGTGAAAGCCTTTGTGTTTTGGAACTGTGGTAAGTTCTTCTAGTCAGTTGTCATCTCCCTCAAGCCATGCAGATGTATTTAGCAGCACATCTCTTGGATTAACCTTGCCACAAATATCCCAATTGCAGGTCTTCTGAAGTTGACAACTCGTACAAGCCACCCAAACCTCAAATTCTTGAAAGCATTCCACCACAATACCGTTCTGATGTAATGTCAACAATCTTTTGTAGATGTTCCCAAGGCTACATACATCAAATCTTCTCATCCATGCTACTTTTGAAATTTTCCCACATTGTGTTTTTCTTTCTCCATAATGAAACCAATGCTCTTCAATCCCATCCATACTGATGAAGCCTAATCACACTTCTCAAGAAGTCTAATATGCTTTACTTAAACGAAAAACTCTCTGCCCTAACCTTGCAATCCTGATAGGCCAAGTTTTGAATAAGGCTGTTCTAATTGTGTATTAGGAAGTTATTAATAAACTATTTTCATATTAATTTCAAATTAGACAGTTATATGGTATGATGTGACAGTTATAGCCATATATACGGTTTGTATCACAGACTTGTAGCAAGCAATTGAGGTGTCAGATAGTTCACTCTGGTGTTTTAATACTCAGTTTGTACTCAAATCTAAAAACCAGATTATTTTTAAAATTTATTCAGAACTCAGTGTGTTTATTTCTTGAGTCCAACAGACCCACCCAAATGTACCCACCTTCATATTTAGGTAATTAAACCTTTCATGCCCAAGAACGTAAGTTTTCATACATTCGGTTTTATTGACTTCTGTGTAGTCTTTAGTGTGTTTTTCCAATACAGGAGATTGTTTTTGGCTGCTTCCGTGGTGTTCACTGGTGTTGCCATTCTCCAATTCAATCATATTTTTTAATCCATTGAGCCAGAGTTATCTAATGCCGTCAATTCCTTCCACATTTTTTGATATTGGACAAGGAAACTGCAATCCATACTTCATGGTCATCATCTTTAGGAATTCCAAGGAAGAGTCACGAACTTTGTCCTAACTCAATTCACGCTAACAGGAGATCTAATAGGTCAGACTAATTGATAGGAACCCATATGATCACTGGATTAGTCTAGGGAAAATAGCCAAAACAGAAAGAATTGAAAATAATACTTTTTCCCGGCTATTGAGAATGAAGAAAGGAGAATTCCGTCTCCAACTACGGTAACACCCTTAAACTGAGAAATTTCAGTTGACAAACTATCATTGCAATATAATTATACAACTAATTAGCTACTTTTTTCACTTGTTTAAACGTCCTTAGTTACTAACTTCCCAACTGCTGTATAACCAGCAACTAATCCCTAGGCTCCTGATTTTTATTCTATTGGGACTAAACTCCCAAATACGAGCCTCAATATTCTACTGAGACTGGGCCTCATGCCCAACAGTTTCCTCACCAATCACAAAAAATAAAAGGATTGGAGTGTTACCAGTCCATTTGACCTAGAGAAGATTATAAGCAACAATTCAACATAGCTTTTACAGTTTAGGCGAAGGAAATATAAAGGAAAAACAACTAAGAAAAAAAAAGTATGATAGAAAACACACCTGTCTGCAACTCCTCCGGTGAAAAATTCTACAATCATAACAAGGGCAAATGATGTTAGTTGCAGCAAAAGAAAAAACTAAGAATGCATATTATATGAACACACACAAACCAGAGCTTTCGGGTTTGACAAAATGCATTTGGCCATAAAGTTGGCAACACCATCAACCACATGTTCTTCACTGATGACCAAGTAACTCTCATCATCAATTCCACTCATTTCCTCAATGTTACTAGGATCCATCTCATCCTTAACCCAAACCCACCAACTGGGTTCTTGAGAGTCAACATTGACCAAAATGTCAGCTGATTGATAATCAACCTCTGTCAAATACCAGCCAAAAAAACCAAAAAATTGTCAATATCTAATTATTTCAACACACACAAGACACACTTTCAAAGGAGAGAAATTTACCAGTGGCCTCCTTGAAAGGAAATTGACTTCCTCCGCTAGCAGTTTCCTGCTGTAGGAACTTGAGCCGACTCAGGTACTCATCAGACTTCATGGTAGCAACTAACCGGTCATTCAACTACAACCAAATATCCCCAAAATATAAACAAGGAGCAGGTAAAACATCATATGACCAAACCCAAAACACAATGTAGCCAAACTAATAACCCTTGGAATGAAATTATACAAATGCTTCCAGATTCGTAAATGTAGATGCAATAATATCACACAAAATGATCGACCAGCATCAAATTATACCCAATTAGTAAGAAACTAAAAGCATCCAATTTAAAAAAATTAGCTTCTTTTTTATTTATTTACCAATATTCCCACGGGTATGGCTAATTCCACTAATTCACCGGGCTGAGGGTGATGGTTAGGTATAGGTTACCCAAAATAGCAACTTTATGATGTCTGGAGTCTCGGTTCATTTCCAATGCGATCAAGATCACATTATATAACAAGTTGCTTCATCAATAAATACTATAATTTTCTTTCCATTTATTATGGAAGAAGTAGCATCCAATTAAAAGATTTTCCCCCGGAAATTAGCTTTTCTCTTTTTACTTTCATACCAGAATTTCCAGATGCATGGCCATGACCGAATTCATACTCGTTTCTCAATCAGACAGACCGAGACACACATTTCAGAGTAAAATCCATTATTGAGATAAATTCAGACATTCATCACATCACAATTAATTCTATAAAAAAAATTACATTTTTTCAAACTTCAGAACAAATTGGCCCTGAGGTTGAAGGTTGCGTCAAGTGCTCATGGGAGACAAAACTAAAGAATTCAGAATTTCATTTCCAATAATCAAGGAAAAGAATAGTGCCAAATTTAAAATGAAACATTAAAAAAAACTTCTTTGATGAAATTGAATACCGTCCATATTTCTAGAAAATAAAACAAATTTGAGAAGATAGCATTATTTGATAGAATGAGGAAATAAAAAAGGGTTATTGAAATTTGAAATATACATCGGGAGGGCAATTATCGAAGCAAGGCGATTCAGAGAGGTTTTGGAGCAGTTTCAGATTCTGGTCGAGCAAGTTCCTGAGACGTCGATTTTCTGATCGCAGAGCTTCCAAATCATGGTCGGAGGGGCATTCATCGGTGGATTCTGCGGCGGGGGGAACGGAATGACTGTGGCGGCGGTAATGGTGAGTGTGTTCAACGGCGGTCCATGCAACGTCGGCGACCTCAAGCACCGTCTTGGCCACCTCGACACTTCGCATGATTTGATTTTCGAGATTTGGGTCTTTCGATTGGGCGAAGCTTCGGTTCTGAGAGTTCGTTAGGGTTTCAGTTTTCGCAGGAATGGATGGTTGTCGTCGTTTTCGTGTTGTGGTGGTGAGATAGATAGACAGAATATTATTTCTTCGTTTGTTGTACCGCAAATAATTTTGTTTTTAAACTATGTTTAAAATTTAGTAATTTTGAAATAATAAAACTCAGATATTTCATTTTTATAAAAATTGAGTTGGCAAAAAAATAAGAAAATGAAATTAGTTAACATAATGAGTTCCTTATCTTAATATAATAGTACAATTATAATTGGAGAGTACGTGTTGCTTCACATATGTCATTTTTGCTCTTTCCCTACACGTAAACTCATCAACAAACAATTATATATAGTACGTATACAGTAAGTCATATTAGTTTGAATCAAATTTTAAAAATATAATAAGAGGGTTAAATATAATTTTTATAAATAAAAAATGATTTTTTTAAAAAACTAAAATTGTAACAATTAATTATTTATTTTATATGATATAATTTTTTTCATAAATTATAATAAAAAAGTTATATAAAAAAACTACTAACCTTTTTGTGAAAATCTATTAAATCAAAATGAATTCTGTCAGTCTTCATATAACTTTTTACAATAGTAATAAACAGCATTAAGAGAGAATTTATTTTCAAATAGTGTTAAAAATAGAAGAAGAAGAATATTGTCATGACAATTATCACTATAAATCTTATTTGCACGTTTTTTTTTATACAACTTAATATTTGATTTATTTTTCTAAATATTCAAGATTGAATCTGGACTAAAACATATCGAGTCTCATAAAGAATGTAAAAAGGAATTAAGATACGAAAGAAAATCAAACTACACAAAATTTACAAAGAATGGCAATAAAAATATTTGGTGGTGTTTTTAAAAGTTCTAGATCAGTCATTTACATAATGTTGAAAGACTTATACAAATAGAAAATATTGATATCGAATAATAAATAGACTTTAATTCTAAAATCAATTATATTCTCATCAATATAAATAAAGGCTAATAAGATCATCAAATTACAAATATAGCCATTTATAACTTTTAAAGTAAAAATAACACATTAGAAAATGTTAAAAAGAGAAAAAATTAAAATATTAATATTTTATCTAAAAAAGAAAAGTGTTATAAAGATATAAAATTAAGATTCCTGAATTATTTTAACAGCATCTCCCTTGGTATGTTATTTGTAACAATTTAAATATTTGTATTACAAATGAATTGAATCCACATGTAATTTGGTCTAAATCTATATACAAAAATATGTATGTAATGTTGATTTTAAATACGGATATAAATCTGTATGTAATACAAATTTTACATATTAATTTTCATTCATATATACGGATATAAATCTGTATATAATACAAATTTTACATACTAGTTTTCATTTATATATACTAATTTTCATTCATATGTAATTTTTATATATAATTTATGATTTATTTCATAGTAAGTTACATTAGATAGATATTATATTTTTGGAGAAATGTTGAAATACTTTAAGATGAGCTTGACTTTTGAAAATATTGGAAAGTGTAGTCAAATGATTTGTTTTTGTTTAATGATGATTATTAAATATTTATAGAATATAATTATGATATTGAATTATATTGTTAAAAAATTTTATTGGAAGGAATAGAGATTACAAATTACAGAACATTCCTAGAAACAAGAATAGTGAACTTGAAGTGATATGCAAAAGAGTTTTGATTCAAAAAGAACCAAGAAAGTGTTTCTTGAAGCTTATCCTTTATTGAAGTTTGTATTGTACTAGTTTAACATCATAAGGAAGTCACTGCAATCATTTGTCTTCCATTAGTTTTCATTTTGTAATTATAGTGCTTTGTTTGTTTTCAATTTTGCATTGTATAAAGGAGATTTGTATTACAAGTATATAGGGTTTATACTTGTAGAGGTGCAGTAGGGTTTTGCACTATGTTTGTGTATTCTTGTAGGATGCAAGATTGTATTCTTGGTGTATTGATTGAACTGTTGAGTTCTTTAGTGTAATTTCTTTACTAGTTAGCAAAGAGACTGGATGTAACTCTTGAGAAATAGTGAACCAATATAAATCTTGGTGTTCTTGATTTCTCTTTACCCTTGTCTTGATTCGTATTCTGTATTTGTATAATTTTTCTACTATTGCGCTTTTTTCAATTGATTGTTCTTAGAATTCAATTGATTAATTTTTTTGTACTGCACTACTATCATTACAAATCAAATTTGTTCTAAATATTGTTCAATAACGACATAGATTGTGTTTTCTGGATAAGTACTTTGTCCTAGTAAATCAATTTGTTGTATCTGAGATTTAATCAATTATTTCTCAGTGTTGCTGATTACTGAAAAATTGTAATTGATTGTTTCACTGAACTAATTGATTGTGATTTGCTCATAAGAATCAAAGGTTATTCCAATTAGCTGTGATTCTTAATTTAATTGATTACATTCTTTTGTTGACTGTTTGACTTAGAAGAATTGATTGATTGTTTTTGTAATTTAATTGATTGAAATTTTCAAACAAGAATTTCAAGAGTTCAAATTCATTTTTTTTCACTTACAATTGGGTGAATTTTTGGCAAGAATAAGTCAATTGGTTAATTGTTGGATTCAATTGATTGCATATGAGTTAAACTATACTGAAAGCTATTTTAAATGAATGTTTTAGATTTTCGATTGATCGATTTTGTTCTGTTCAATTACATATCCCACTTTAAATTGTTTTAATTGAAGAAATTTTTTCTTTCTTTCAATTCGTTTTCACTAGATTGTAAAAATAATTTAAAATTCAATTCACCTCACTATAACCCTATTGAATAAATAATAAGTCATTTACTATTTGTTCTAGACATGTTTTGCAAATCAATCAATTTTTTGTAGTATTTTATTAGAAGGATTAGAGATTTTATCAATGAATTCTGGAAATTTCTAGAAGTCCTTTTAAAAAAATGTAGATATGTGAAATAATTTTTTTCCAAAATTCCGCGGTTTACTATTTGTTTTTTATTTTTTTTTATTATTTTTGACATTTTTTCTCTATTTCATCTATTAGTACTTGTCAAAAAATTTTGGAAGTTTTTATCTTTTTTTATTTTATGGATTAGAGATTTTATCAAAGAATTATAGAAAATCATGGAACATTTTTCTAAAAAAATAAAGACATTTAAAATCCAAAATTTTTCATAAATTTCATCGTTTACTTTTTTTTATTTTTTTAGTAATTTTGACATCTTTTTTTTCTATTTTACCTGTCTATAGTTGTTAAAAATTTCTTAAAATTTTTGTGTTGTTTAATTGTATGGATCCGAGATTTTATTAAAGAATTTTGCAAAACTATGGTTTTTTTTTCAAAAAATTTGAGATATTTGAAATCCAAAATTTCACCAAAATTCCATTGTTTACTATATATTTTTTTTATTTTTTAGCATTTTTGACATCTTTTTTTTTTCACCTATCCAAACTTGTCAAAAAATATGGAAATTTTTGTAGTGTTTTACTAGAAGGATTAGAGATTTTCTCAATGAATTCTGCAAATTTTTAGAAGTTCTTTTAAAAAAAATTTAAATATGTGAAATAATTTTATTTTTTCAAAATTCCGCCGTTTACTATTTATTTTTTTATTATTTTTGACATTTCCTTTACTATTTCATCTATATGTACTTATTAAAAAATTCTGGAAATTTTTATGTTCTTTTATTTTATTGATTAGAGATTTTATCAAAGAATTTTAGAAAATCATGGAATATTTTTCTAAAAACATATAAACATTTGAAATCCAAAATTCTTCATAAATTTCATCATTTACTATTTGTTTTTTTTTTTATTTTTTTAACATTTTTTATTTTTTTTATTTCACTTATCCAAACTTGTCAAAAAAATTATAAAATTTTTTGTAGTATTTTATTGGAAGGATTAGAGATTTTATAAACAAATTCTGGAATTTTGAATTTTTTGTGATGGTTTATTATACGGATTGTAAACCAATTGCCTCATAATTATCACATTACCGAGTTACATAATTTATTATCAAAATAAAGAAAAAACTGAATATTAAAGAACAAAATAAAAAATTTAAATTTAAATGTTGAAATCCAAATAACAAAATAAAATAAAGTTATGCAAATGTTTATTTCCCAAATCCTGATCATGATAGAATATGGTTCCTTTTTCCATCAGCAGCATCTGCATCCTCAACAGGTGTACCTCCTCCAGAAAATGAGGTTGGAACCCATGCCCAAAGTTTTGTTTTTCTTTTGTTTTTTTTTTTTCTTTTACTCATTGGGGTCGGACGCCAATTTCATATCTGCACCAAACATTGGAAAATTTTTATATTGCGCCAGGTACCAATCGTGTTGCATTGGGCGCGACCATAAAAAAAATGGTGTTGGGTTCCATTCATGTTGAGTCGAGCACTATTTAGATGGTAAAACAATTTTCATTCTAACTGAATATCTGGGTTGCATTTCAAGAAGCGCTTTTCTAATGTCCCAAGCCTAACAAATATGGTAAGGTGAGAGAACCTTGAGATGCAGCATCTCCCTAGTGTTGTGTCCACTTAGTTCAACTAGCTGAAGTACAAACACACGTAGAGGGGAGAGTTTTGTGATGTGGTATGCTTCAAGGATGTTGATCATTCCTGTGGCTTGCCGAGGGTTGTGGACACAGGCTAATAGTCGCAGCTCTGCTTCTGCCTTAAGGTTTTGTATGGTCTTAAGTTTATTTTGTTTGTATAGCTTTCTTGGTTTGTATATAGCATTGATGATAAGAGATATCAAGCATAGAAGGCATTCTAGAGATATCCAACACTGCATTCCAAGAAATAAACCGCAATGTGAAGAGAGATGCACCATGCACTGTTGGAATCTTTGTTGACGGTGGACTAGGGTCGTTGTTTAAAGTGAACTTACGAGTGGTTATGGTTTTTATTAGTGGCCCTGATGATTGTGAAGCCTTGGCTGTTGCAGGGAGGATGTCAAAGCATCAAGGGGTGCAACTATCTATGGTGAGGATCCTTATGTTTGGTGAGGCTGCAGAAGTTTATGTTATGTCACAAGTTGAGTTTCATGGTAAATTTATCTTTAAATTTCAGAAATAGGTAAATTTTAAAAAAATTACAAGAGTAGGTAAGTCTTACTCGGTGGTACGAAGTGAAAGGACGAAACTTTTATATATATTATTTTATTTATAAAATTATATATATATATATATATATATATATATATATATATAATTTATCAAATTATATATATTATTTTATCAAAATGAAAAATTTAGTATTTTAAATGTTATTGAGATTTCAATTTTAAAATTTGATTTCAAAAACTTATTTAATATTGATATTTATCAAAATGAAATAAATAAAATGGATATATAGAAAAAGTTGAATATTCAATTAAAAAATAATTTTAAAAGAATTCATTTTTTAAAACATCATTGCTAAGACGAGTTAGGATTAGAAAAATTATAATATATGCATATTTTATGTTATTAATTTGACTTATTTATAAAATAACATAATATCATGAATAAAGTTTATTTCATCATTTATTTTTTCATATGTATTTATTTTTTTATCATATGGATTTAACACTTTTATACATTGAGAAGCAGAAGGAGTTGAACGATGAGTATGTGAGCCCATTTTACAAAGTTTTGAAGAAATATAATATTTTATTTAAATAAACTGAGGAACAATTGTCAATTCCAAGATTAAAAGTATTAGATGTAGGATTATTAGCCACTTATAATCAAAAGAAAATTTAACTGCAATTTTTACAAAAAATTAGAACTTTTGATACATTGTATGGACATTCTTAAATTTGAATCCAACATATAAAAACAGTGCTAAAAATATAATAGACTTTATTGCAAATATTTGATAATAGATATCTATTTACTTAAAAGAGCAAAAATTTTTGTTGAGTGTGATTTAAGTTGAAGCAGTAGACAAGACAAGACAAAATGCTTGAAAAAACTGAGCATATGCCATATTACTAAATAGAGATCATACTCAATTAATTTTATGTAGAAACCATCATGGAAAAATAGAGTCTACTTATTCCATGCATATAAATTCTTATTTAATTTGTCACGCTAAGTTATATGTACCATATTTGCTACTTGTGTTTCTTTTTACCTCCATGAATCAGTTTCATCTAATTATACATACTATATGCAGCAAATAGTTATCCATAGTAAAAACAAGGTTTAGATGCCAATTTATTAAAGTAAAAAATGTACGTATAAAGAAATAAATTATATATTATATATTTAAGGAGTTTTAAGAAAACAAAATACACTTTTAAATCGTAAAATAAAAAATTATTTATATATTATATTTTTTTAAGAAACTTTACTCTTTGAATTATAAAAGTAAGGTATGATTATATTGCCAGCTGTTAAACAAAATTCTATATATCCATGTTCAGATATATCTCTTATAATAACATTAGGATGAAATGGTTAAGTGAACTCAAATGGCCTTAGGCTTTTATCAATAAATAATATTGAATTTGGAAAATATTATAGTGTAATATAAGTTTTAGTATCCGGATAGAAATTATTGTATTTCTAAAATAATAATAATGTGATAGATAAAATTAAAGTTGTTGTGTTGGGAAAATATCAGTAAAACTGTTACAGTGATCTTAGTTATCAAGAATTATGTATTAATGCATAAAAATAATAGGGAAATAATTATTTAGAATATTAATGGAGAGTTATTTATAATTTAATTTATAAACTCTGAATCAAGAAGTGAGAGGTGGCATTGGATAAATGTTGATGACATTTTTTTTTAAACGTGTAGACTGAGATGTTATTATGGTAGTCATAAAAGATAACATACTCTTACATCTTTACCTTCCACACTCAACCCGTCATTCATTTTTTTTTTTCACAAAATTAAAACTTTATAATAAGTGATTACTGTTCATGATCAATGGGTTATAAAATAAATGAGATACTTATCCATTGATTATATATTATATATTATCTTTCCTTGCTATACTTTTATTGATATTGTACGATTATTTAGTTTTTTTCTTCTTTTTTGTTATGCTATCATCTTTACCCTCTCTCTCCCTTTTCTTAGTGATAGTGACATCTTATTTTCCTTTTTTATCTATTTGTATTTGCAGATGTAATTTGTTGTCATCTTCAATGAATTTTGCAGTGATAGTATTCATTTAACAGCTGAGAGAAGCAAAATCATAGTGAAAGAGATACTAAACATATGCCACATGTCATAAAATAGAGATTGCACCTTGAAAATTTTTACTCTCATGCAGGGACTGAATTTTTGTCCGCACCAACTTCTTCTCTCGGTTCATCATCATTCTTCCTCTCAGTGTTTTCACTAATGATGATAATATATGTAGAGTTTTATTATGTATATTTATGTTTTTCTAAGAGTCTATTTCTAATGTTTTACTATATGTAGACCAAACAAGCTAAAACAAACAACAAATAAATCAAATAAAAACATATAAACCAATAAAAATTCATACCTTAATCTTCTGAAGGAAAAGAAAGAAAAAGAGATTTACAAAAAATAATTATATAACAACACATATTCTAAATATATCATAAATGTAGATCAAATAAATGTTACACTTGATAGGATCATAAATAATTTTAATATACTTAATTATGTTAATAATAATAATAATTATTTTTTATATTTTTATTATAATAAAATAAATAATAAAAAATTATAAAAAATTTATTTAATTTTTAACTATTGAGAATAGAACGTACAAAGATTACAAGTGCAAGAAAATATAAAGCAACATTATTTGAATGAAGTATCAAAATATCATAAATTTAGTAAATTATAACAAGCACTCTCATAGTTATTACATAATATAATAAATCACCGTTCACAGTTACCATACATAATATATTACTTATTTAAAGAATGTTTTTCTTTTTTTTTTTTTTAAATGATAGGTTTGAATGAAGTATAGTGAACTAGTTTTGTTCATTAAAAATAATCGGAAGTCTAATAAATTATAATAATTAGTAAATTATAATAGGTAGTCATAATTACAGTACATAATGTACTGTTGATTTAAAAGAATGAATTTCCTTTTTCTTAAATAATAATTCTATAAAAAATAGAAAACAAAATTATTTGAAGGGGAAAGTATCATAAAACTAATGTTTCATTATTGTGGTTAACATACAAAATTAGTTAGGTTTATCTTACAAAATCAAAATCATGATGAAAGAGATACTGAAAGTGCTTAAGGAAGCTGAATGTGATGATGCTTGCCTCCTTTAGCACAAATAAATAACAATAATGTCTATCAAAGTAAAACGTAAAATAACATAGAAAAACTGACCATATGCTGAATGTTACAAAACAGAGACTGCACCATTTAGAAATTCCTGATGCATTTTGTCCACAACATGTGCATCATGGTTAAGGATCTGATTTGCTGTCATTATCATCCTTTTTTTTTTTTCTGTTCTCACTAATGATGACATCTTATTCCCTCTCTAAATTTTCTTAATGCTTCTTTATTTGTATCTACAGTTTTACATAGACTATCAAGGGAAAACAAACAACAATAAATGAAACAACATATAAAACTAATAAAAATTTTAAAAGCATAAAAATTATATAATTAATTATGTTAGTAATCATTATTAATTTTTTATGCTTTTAATACAATAAAATAAATAATAAAAATAATGGAAAATTATCTAATTTCTAATTATTGAAAATAGAACATACAAAATTAAGAAGTAAAGTGCAAGAGAGTTAATAAGGCACTTTATTTTTTGTAAATAGTAATATGATTTTATTAATAGATTCTGATTAAATCCATTTGTAAAATTGCATGAAAAAATGCATTACAATTTTCATTTTAAACTTATTGCATGTATTGTTAAATCAACATGAAACAATTATCATACCTATATGTGATAATTTGGAGGAAGAAACTTATTTTTTCAAAAACAAAAGACATCAGTTTACAATATCAACATATGTTATTTAAATATTATTTAAATATTATTGATAAATACAAATTAAATTAGAAACTACAAAAAGTCCAGAAGATAATTTTATCTAATAAGAAAACTATTTTAACATGTACGAGTTATAATAATTTTTAATATAATTATATTAAATTAAAATAATTATTATATTAATTATAATTGAATGAGAATATAAAATTATTTAAGTTTTTACATATAATTTATTTATTTGTTTATTTTATAAAATGATGTCGACTTATTGTTTAATAACGTACAAAATTCTAAGACTAAAAATATATTATTTTATAATATACTTTTTATCCAATTATAAAAAAATCCATATAAATTATAATTTTCATGATTATTTATGTAATATTTTTTAAAGTTCAACTATATTTGTAAATGATATTTTCACAAATATTATTTCAATTTTTAACAACACCAAATAAATTTGGGATACTTTGTTTATGTGGGGTGGTCAATGCTTGGAGAAGATTTTAGCTACGTTCGGAACTGTAATTGCCTAGATGAGGACACTTCTTGAAAAAACTTAAAGTTTGTAAGGGTGGAAATTTTTAGATCCGTATGTGCATACGAATATGAATTTAGATGTCACGTTGATTTAATTTATAGATGTAAATTTATATATAAATACTAATTTCATATATAGATTTAGATCTGAATGTAAAATTATTTTATATAATGTTTATTTTACACATTTTTATTTGTATATAAAAATTGTGATTTTTTTTAGCGATTATCTATTAAAACATTGATTATAGATCTTAAACCACATTACAGGATATATGGTATTTAGTAACGTTTTGATTGTTATGTTTATTTAAAATGTTAGTGTAGATAAATTTTAACTATTATAGTAACATTTTCTAAATAATTGTTACTATAAATACATTAAGTTAATATATATTATTATTACTTTTATTTGACTATATGTTTTTTCTCTTTGACATTTTTTTCTAGTATTTTTTGTTTTTGTCTTCACAAAAAAAATAGCAGAGAAGAAATTAAAATAGGATTTTCAAACTTCACAGTATAGTTTACTTCATATTATAGCACAGAAGAAATCAAAATCTTCTTTTTTCAAAATTACAATAATTTGTAATTTGGAATTCGATTACACATTTCACCACATATTTTTGAAATTTATCACCGTCGTCATTTTCTTAGTCTATCGCCAACCGCAACGGTCGTGCTTGCTGTCGTCACCGTCATCAACAATCTCGAACCTCGTCAAGTATGTAGTTTCTTCCAACCATTGCATCCTCATCCAATCCAACGAGGAGGACCAAGAGAGCTGCTGTAAAGAAGGCTAAACAAGTAGATAACAGTGAAACTGGCTACCTTGGATTTGGGGGAATGGTGTTTGAGAACACTAATAATACCACAAAGTAGTGCCTTCAAACACTGAAGATTCTGAGTCAGTTTTTGTGAAGGTAGAATAGCATAAGTGATGGTTGTTTATTGGCATGTGACTTCCTTGGGCATGGCTTAGGCGATAAACAACTATTTGTAATTTTTGTCGCTTAGGCTGCCAATACTTTGTTTGATTAGGTGAAGAATTAGAGGATTGTTGACATGGAAAATAAATTGAATTTTCAAGAGATGTTATCTTCACATCATTCTTTCTACTTGTCAATCTTTTTTTTTCCGGCAAGATATAAGAGGAACCATTCTAATAAGATAAATATATTTTTATTCATATGAGAACTCATAATATATAATTTATACTAAGAAAAGAAAAAGACAGGAAAGAGACATTTAGAGCTTTTTTATATATGGTTTTCAAAGATTAAAAGAATGGTAAGTATACTTATTTTGAAATTGGACTTTATAAGTTAGTAGATTGATTTTTTATACGGATTTAAAACATAATTTGTAGTGAGGTGGTTTTTGACCCAGAACATGTGTGATTTGGTTCCTGCTCAAGCAAGGCAAAGTTGTGGTGAAGAGCATGGTAAATAACATGCAATGATATTACCTACTTAGGTGATGGAGGGAGAGACACATTTGGTTCAATTTTGGTGTGTTCTTTGTTCACTGTATTAGATGGTCAAGAAGTCCTGAGCAATTAATCACTTAAATACTCATGGCTGAACAGATAAATGTGCAGTGAGGTTTTTGACCCAGGCCGAGTTGTGGTCAAGGAGTGAGGGACACATTTGGTTCAATTTTGGTGTGTTCTTTGTTCGCTGTCTTAAGTGTTCAGAAAGTTCTAAGTAGTTAATTATTTAAATACACATGGTTGAATAGATCTATTTGTAGTGAGGTTTTTGACCCAGAACATGTGTGATTTGGTTGGATGATATATTCATATTTAAAATCAACATTATATACATAACTTTTTTTAATTTATTTATTTTGAAACGATTTTATTTGGCCGGACAAAATTGGGTGTTGACAGAGTGATAATAAAGAAAGTTGCCAATATTATAAATATCACTAAAATTTTACTAAACACAGTTTTATCATATTTGATACATGAAATATGAATCAATATAAGGTATAGTATGTTAAATGATACTTCATTTGTTCAAAGGAAATACACAATATGTCTATTAGATACATATGATTGTATAAATATCTTATATTACTACAAACGTTAAGGAATAAGTTAAGATATTTTCTAATGCTGATGAAACTAATTGAATTTTCATAACTTTATAATAATTTTATGCAATTCTGTAATAGGCATGACATAGTATTCCATTCTTCATCCACTATCTTTCCATTTAACATACTACCATATAGAATATTATGAAAGTTATGGACATTTAATAATAAGGATAATTAATTATTTATAATCAACCATTAGGTAAAATAGTTTTGAATAATGCTAAAATTTGATCTTGTAATTTTTGAAGCATATTCCTAGCCTAAACAGTGAACTTAATTACTTTTGTCGTGCCTTGAAATATTGATCAATGCCTTATCATTGGGTACATCCTTTTGATTCATCAACGCTTAAAATAACACCTCACCTTTTAAATTTGTGGAGCTTTCCTTGAGTGATATATCATGCAACTTATGGTTTTGAACCAAAACTCACTCATACACACCCAACCTAAGTTCTAGACCAAAACTCCAACCAATGTCCATGATGGTTTCAAGCAATCCATTCAGCAAGCTTTGATCCATATTGACTTCATCAAATCACTTAGCAAGCCTCGGTGCTAACAATCTCCCCCAATTTGATAAAGACAATCAAGTGTGTGTTGAGTTGCACCAACCAAACCTGCACAAACTGCATTAGTAGATTTTTGCACTAAGTGAAATCTAACAACAGTTGATTAACCATTTGTAAACACATCAGGTTCATAAAAAAAAAAAACTGATTGAACTGGAAAAACAATTGATTGTTTTCTTGCGTTATTCCAAACCAGTTCATAACAACTTAAACCAAAACTATGTGATAGCTACCCCATACTTTGATACTCCTTCAAGGCATAAAAACAAAGTATTAAAACATAATCGCCACATAAGTTCTATTCCATTAATTCGAACCATATTACAACCAATAATACAAGTCAAACTTCAAACGTGATTAAAACAAACCAAATACAACTTAAACTAAGATCAGCCAAGCTGGATAAACCAGTAGAAACACAACAACAACAATAAAGAAATACAACATAAGACATCACACACATTATAATAATAAGAAGCACACCCTGATGTAACACAACAACATAACACGCATTCTTCTCCCCCATTGAGTTAATCAAATGTAAGGGAAGAGACCAACTATGATATCCGTGATAAGGTATATTTTTCTGGTCCATAGAACATCTGTCCAATCTTATGTTGGATATCTTCAACTTGGTTTTCAATGTTCTGAAAGCATGTTTCACAAAACTGATAGTGGCTCCTCTGTTCATTTTCAATGGTGTGCAACTGACCTATCATCATTGTTCAAACCTAGAGAAAGATCCTTCCCCTTTTACTAGAGGATTGCCGGACATATACGCAAAATTATGCAAGATCAAATCCTCCTCCAACAGTAGCAGCAGCAGGACTAGTTCCAACTCCATGTCCTCTTCATATTGATGTTGTTCAGCTCCTTCTCCATTTGCTTTACAAACCTAGTAATCGTCATTCACCTTCTTCAAACCAATCTTATTCAAGGTTGCAACAATAATCACATTTTGAGTCTTTACAACCTCGTAACTTCTCCTTCAACATCAACTTCAAAATGTTCTATGAAATTGGAAATAAGGACCACATAAGGTATACGATACTTAGGCTTCTTCTTAGTCTTAGAGATATGCTCTTTTATCACATTGATCCAGTTGACTTTAATCTTGTTCATCACAATCAGAATCAAATCTTTTTCTATCAACAAGGCATGGTTGATATAATTATCACACAATATATAATTAGATGAAATCATTTTTCACTATTGATTAATGCAAATTAATACACAAACCATTAATTATCTAAAGAGTCTTCAATTACAATGTCTATGGAATTTGTAAATATAACTATGCAATATTAAAGTATAGTTTTTAATGCTTTTAGTAGTATAATTATATTTTCAAAATATACATTATGGTAGTTGCACATTTTATTAAATTTTTTAATATTATAAGTTTTATTTATCTTATCGTTAATTACAATAATTTATAAATATTGATTTAATATTATTTAACAGATTTATTTATTTAATTATTTCATAAAAAATATGAATTAATAGTTTTTAATAGTTTATAAAATTCATTATTTTTTATATTATAATAATAACGTTCAAAATAAATTGATGATTTAATACATTATTCATATTTTTAGAAATATTATATATGTGATCTAAAGAAATAAAATATATTTCGAAAATATTATAATTATTTTCTAAGATGAAATTTAAAAAAGAATAAAGTACATTTTTAAAAGTGTTGTGTAAAATTGTTTAAAGGAATTGATGATTTAATACATTAATAATAATTTTAGAAATAGTACATATATGATATAAAGAAATAAATGTAAATTATTATTAGATTTGTAAAGGTTTTCACAAAAAGGAGTGACAATTTTCATTAAGAGATTTTTAAGTGTGTGTATGGAGCCCTATTAAAACAAATGAATGTCAATTAAACATTTTAAATGGGTCCTAGTTTTTGTCACCAATTTAGGTTTCTAAGGAAAAAAAAGTCAACTTAAAAGGCAAATGTAAATTAGATGTGTCCTATTATAAAAATATACTTGTGAATCTTTTGAAATATTTCACAAGTCTAAAATATTCTTATTATAATATTTACTTAGGAAGATGAGATTGTATCAAAGACATTTTTTCAAGATATTTTACAAAATAAACTATATTTTTTATATTTTTAGAAACTATATTTTAGAGAATGTAGTCTATTTTGTAAAATATCTTGAAAAAATGTCTTGACAACAGTTATAATAATTTTAAAATGTGTTTTATTTCTTTAGATAATAAATCTCGAATCCAGAAAACACAGAAAGTATTTCTGAAAACGAAATAGAAAATCTCATAAATACCATTGATTTAGAAGAATGGTATAAAATTGAAAATAAAAAATCAGAATTCTTTGAAGAATTAGATAATTGGTCTGAATCTTCAAACCAAATCTATAAAGGATTTATGGCAGATGAAATGAGGCCATAAATTACTTACAAGCAGTCATGATGAATCATGTTGCCTTAAAAATCACTTCTTGCCCTCCTAGGATCAACGGAGGAAGATCATATGCCACACATGTCATCAAAGTCCTTTTCAACGATCATGTAGAATATCCAATTCTATATAATGAAGGATATGAGGCATGGAAAATAATTGGTAACTTAGATTACCAATATAATCTGTTTAGAGCTCAAGTTATGGGAAATGACTGGTTTTTCTCCGAAAAAGATGAAGTCAGTTTTAACCTAATCAAGGAAACTCCCACAACAAAGCTGTTCCTCCCAATTGAAAATGGAAAAATATTTTTACCATTTCTTCAGGAGCCAAACAACAAGATGGTTCTGATACCAAAAAGGTATCAGTATCAGAGTAGTATATTTATAAGGTTTTACCCTTTAGGCGGGTTGAGATGAACCTCCAAGGCTTTGAATGCCCAGAGTCCAGTCAAGACTGTGACTTCCACCGCTAGTAGGGTTTTACCAATTATGTGTTGATATAAAATTCAATAAAGGTGGCAGAGCCTCCTAGTTAGAATTTTATATAAAAGATAAATTTATAAGTCCCGATAAAGGTGGCAGAGCCTCCTAGTTAGGAATTTATAAATTTACAAACAACAAAAATATATATGAGCAAGTAAAATAAAGGAGGAGCGGAAAAGGAAGCTAAGCAAAATGAACTGGAAACATGTCTTAATAGAATACACAGTAAGTTATTTTATATAGCATAGTTTAGAATATAATAACTAGATGATTTTAAAAATTTCGTCTTCTGGATATTAAGAAGACCTCTTTCACGACTTACGACTGCCCTTCACTAGGGTCTTACTTTGGCCTGTTTATAGTCAATTCACCTGCCTCGACGAAAATTTTATAAAGCAATCAAGTTTAAATTATATTCGCATATACTATATAAAACAACTAAGGCATCTATTAAGACATGATTAAAAGTTTAGCCAAACATATTCATAATGACTTACAATATGTTCTTCAAAATAAGAGAAGGGGAGCAAACTTGAAGCAAGAGTAGAGAGAAGGCGGAGTTTCTTTCACTAGAAATTCTGATATATTTCGTCTCTGTATCTTACATCTTAGGAGGGACTCTCCTTTTATAGACTCATACATTAGATACGACAAACTTGCTACAGAAAAGGCACTTATTACAAATTCTAAAATTTCAAAAAGCAAACAGTGTCTTGTCTGCTTCACATGGCCTTTGTCTAGAAAAGAAGAGATTCTTTCAGCTTTTCTCTGTTAGGTGTAGACCCGGTATGGTCCATTAACACGTTATTCAGAGTAGTGATTGAAGAAAGAATTTCATCCTTATCTTGTAACAGATATGACTCCAGACGTTTCTCCAAGGTCTTCTGTAGGTTATGGATTATCTGAGGTTTCTGACATTGATATGTCATTTGGAGGGGTTTGTTGTCCATAGCATCCGGATAGTTCATAAATCTCCAGATTTATCTTTTCACGTTGAAAATGCTGAACCAGCTTGTTGTTTGGCTCTTGAGGAAAATGGTAAAAATATTTTTCCATTTTCAATTGGGAGGAACAACTTTGTTGTGGGAGTTTCCTTGATTAGGTTAAAACTGGCTTCATCTTTCTCGGAGAAAAACCAGTCATTTCCCATAACTTGAGCTCTAAACAGATTATATTGGTAATCTAAGTTACCAATTATTTCCCATGCCTCATATCCTTCATTATATAGAATTGGATATTCTACATGATCGTCGAAAAGGACTTTGATGACATGTGTGGCATATGATCCTCCTCCGTTGATCCTAGGAGGGCAAGAAGTGATTTTTAAGGCAACATGATTCATCATGACTGCTTGTAAGTAATTTATGGCCTCATTTTCAACTGGGTCAAATTGGTCAAACTTTTTGGATGGAGGGATTAGAACTGAATCTAATAATCCATACTCAAGAAAAAGTCTTGGTGTGAGAGTAAGATCTTCATACTCTAATGCTTTGTATTGTTCCAAATCGATAGCTGCTTTTCGGAACAAGAATTTTACCTTACATGGGCAGTTACCATTGGAGACTTTTCTGCATAGTTCGTCACTTTTGCAACAGATGTTTCTGGAATTGAAGTATGCCTGTACTTTTACATATATTCCAGGGACTTCAGCTTCCTATCGATGGATTTTCAGAAGAAATTTTTGTAATATTTTAAATTTCTTTAGATTTATTTCTTTTGTTGTTATCAGAGAGGTAACCACTTGGTCTTTGTAAGTGTTGGGCTTTGTATTGCTTTGACCTTTGGCTTGAATAGGACTGGGTTCAGGATTGAGGGCCTGTTTTATGGTCTCTGGATTGATAGTGTCAAGTTCAAGAGATTTTTCTGCTTCTTCCTTGGTGTAGAAGCCTTTGAATCGAGGATTATTTATTCCTTCTTTTGCTATACATAAGTCGGCAAAATTTGTGAAGACTCCTTTGTGGGGTCCAGTTAAGAGTGAAAAATAGGTATAACATTTCCCTGAAGGAGAGGCCTTTGTAAGGATTGGTATTCCTTGGTTGTCTGCATTGCAGAAATTATAAAGGGCACAAATGATACCCCTTTTAATTGTGACTACGTAACTTTCATTGCGGTCAGTAGTTTTGGGTATGTTCCATATATGGTCTACCAGAACATTGAATTTATCATTCATTTGTTCTCTACCGTAGTAGAGGTAGTGATTTGTAAGTATGGGAAGTTCTTGGTTCCCAAACTTCATTTTTTCTTTTATACTAGGGTAGTTAACTTTTGTCGGTCTCATGATCACCTGCAAAACGAGATAGTATATCAACAGCAATATTTTTTTTACCTTTGATATGTTCAAAAGCTGCTTTTATACCATTGTGATAGACCAATTCTTTGAATAGTATCCATCTTTTGTGTGGTTTTTTATCACTGTGTAATTGGGAGTTTGCATAAGCAACTATAGCTTCACAGTCTGTTCTTATAGTTATTTCGGTCTTATTTATAACAAATAATTCGAAACTTTTTATGGAGTTTATTACAGCATTTACTTCATAATCTGTTGATGTAGAGTAAACCTGAGGATTTATATGGTATTTTCCTGAGGCATACCTACAAACTTCTTCTTCTGCTGTATTTGCGTATTTGTTTTTCTTTTTCTTTAGGATAGCTCCCCATCCTAATTCGCACCCATCACATTCTATAACTAGATAGTCAGAATCTAATGGTAGGGATAATTCTGGAAGATTTTTTACCTTTTCTTTGATTTCTTTAACCAATTTAATATCTTCTGAATTAAATTTTCTTTCTCCTGTTAGAGAGGTTTTATTATACAGGGGAGATGTATATTTTCCTAAGTCTTTTATATATCCTCTTGCATAATTTAATAAACCCAAAAAGGACCTTAAGGTTTTTATATCTTCCATTTTATCAGGGAAATCAATTATTTTTTGCGCTATATGTGGCTGGAGTTTTATTTTTCTATTTCCTATTTCAGCGCCTAGAAATGATATATGATTTTTACAGATTTCTATCTTTGATTTTGAGATAATCAATCCGTATTTTTCGAATACATGAAGTATTTGTTTTAAATGGAGATAATGTTCTTCTTTTGTTTTTGAAAATACTAAAACATCATCTATGTATGTGCATGTAAAATTTTTGTATTCTCCGAAAATATTATCCATTTTTCTTTGGAAAATTTGAGGGGCGTTTTTCAATCCAAATGGCATAACTTTCCATTCAAATAATCCTTCTGAACAGGAAAATACTGTCCATTTTATAGATTCTGGGTCCATCCTAACTTGATGAAATCCAGATTTAAGGTCAAACTTGGAAAACCATTTTGCCTTCTGAATTCTGTTTATTAATACATCTTTAGATGGTATTGTGTAACCATCTAGAATGGTATTATCGTTTAGTCTTTTATAATTGTAAACCATTCTAGTTTTGCCTCTTTTTTGTTCACTGTGTTTGTTGACAATAAAAGCAGGGCTTCTATGTGGGCTAACACTTGGTTCTATTACTTTTAATTGTAATAAAACTTTTATGTGATTTTTACATTCCTTTTGTTCAAAATTACTATAAGGAATATCTTTTGTTTTAATAATTAGGTCGGGATTTATTATATTTAGTTTGCATATTACTGGATCTTTTTTCCAATATTTTGTAGGATCTTCTCCTATTATGCTTGATTTATTTAGCCTGTCAATAATCTGTTAGATGTTATCGAAGGTTATTGTTTTATTAATTCTGACTAAGTTATAATCAGTATCTCTTTGTAATGAGATTTCATAATCTGTAAGATTATTTTCATCATCTATGGTTTCTAGGATATTTTGATTTTCTTTAATTATTAATCCTTTATTTTTGCACTGGCATTCTTTTTTACTGTTACAGTCAAAGTTTTCTTTTATCATGGTGGTATCACCACGCTTTTCTCGCAACTCTGATATAAATTCTTCTATTATGGGGGAGAGTTGAGTATTATCTGAGATTAACAGATAATCTTTTGTTATGGTTAAGGATATATTTTCATTTAATATGAAATCTAATCCTAATACTAACTTTTCTTGTGTAAGGACTAAATCCATGACATCAATTTTTGGAATGAATATTTTCTTTCCGAACAAATCGCAATTTGTTGATAACTGGATCGTTATATTTTTTATTTGTAAATTATTTTCCATAATTTCTCCAGACATTGTTCTTGTTCTAATAATTTTACTATTTTGGGTAATATTTTGTTCTTGGGTTGTGGATTTACAGATAATTGTTTGTGTACAACCTGTGTCAACTAGGGCTTGTACTATTTTTTCAGTTTTTTCAAAATTATTTATTTTTGGAAAATTTAGTTTTACCAAAATCCTTAGATTTCTAATTTTATTTTTGTTACAGATTAATGGAATATAGTCTTGCTGTGCAGCCATTAAAGAGTTATTTGTCTCATTATTTGATGTAGAGGCTTCTCCTAATAAGTTTTCGTAATTTTCGTATAGAAAGTTGACCGTGTTTCCTAAAATATTTATTCTATTTTCTAAATTTGATATCCTACTGGATATTAATTTATCTGAATTTTTTTCTTCCTTTTGTTCCGGAAAATTAGTTTTATAATTTGTTTTTAAACATTTTCTACAAAAATTTTTATAACAAAGCGAACAATGGGCTCTATTATTTTTATGTGGATACCTATTGCAGATATTACAAGCTATATGGTCTGGTCCAACAAAGTATTGTATCTCGTGGTTACAAGATTCTTGTTCTATTGTTAAATTCATTAGGCTGTATCCTAATTCGTCTAACATTTTACCATAATTATTGAACTTGTCATCTATTCTATAGATGTTTTCAAATTCGTTATTAGTGAATTCATTTATTATTTTATAATTTTTTTGGTTTTCTTCTTCGTCGGAAGTTTGATCTGACCAACTGATTATGGAATATATTTCTGAATCTGTTGAGACTGATTCGTCTATAGCAATTAAGTTCATCCTACAGCTTTTTATCAATTTTGCTTCTCTTGTAAACAGATTTGCTTTGTTGGGACAGTCTCTAGAATAATGTCCTGTTTGTTTACAGGCATAACATTCTAGTGGTTTTGTATAATTTTTATCCTGTCGGATTTTTCTGACATGTTTGTCTTTATTCAGGGTAGGTTTTCTTGCATTAGAACTCCTAACCGAATATCTTCTAGTTTGTTGTCTTTTCTTAGGAGGGGGTTTGTATTGGGGTTTTCTTCTCCTAACCTGTTTGTTATACTGTTGTGGAGTATAGATTTGTTTGCAGATATCGGCATCTGTTAGCTTTAGCTGTTTATTTATAGCTATATTTGTACAGGTATCCTCCATTATTTTCATGATATGTTGGATTCTTACCGTTAAATTATTCATTGCTGGTTCAATTAGTTCATCATTCCAGCTTTCTCTAATTCTTTGTCCTAGTTTCCCTGGAAGTTTTAGAAATAATTTTTCGCCTAAAGATCTATCCATAAATCCTCCGGCAGTTGCAGCATACATTAAGTAATCTTGAACAAATTCCTTAATGTTTCTGAAATAACTTATAGATAATCTTTCTAAATTACCTAAGTAAATTTTTTGTCTAATAATATTTCCATCATTTACTGATTGGGCAGTAAATAGTCTTTGTATTAGACTTACAAAATTGTAAATATTTGGTCCTGGTTCAATCAAATTATTTTTAATGATTTCTGGATGGGTCTGTTTAAATGATTCCCAGCATGCTTTTGCTAGATCTCCTAAATAGGTTTTAGCTCTAGCTATCATTTCATTACTATCATTTACCTGGGGTTCATGATGTAATTTATAATTTCTAATTACAGCAGAGGACCATTGTTCTATGTAATTCGTTAATAATTGAGGATCTATGTTTCCTATATTGAGCAATAGATTCGGAATGTTAAAGGATGGTTCAATTGGTATCCTTTTCCCTTTTGATTTTATATTTTCTCCTTTTGTATTATCAAAAGGTGTTAATATTTGTTGTCTAGGAGGAAATCCTAGATTATAATTTTCTGTGTGATAATCATATGACTGATTATACATTCCTGATATGCTTTCATCATCTGCCATAAATCCTTTATAGATTTGGTTTGAAGATTCAGACCAATTATCTAATTCTTCAAAGAATTCTGATTTTTTATTTTCAATTTTATACCATTCTTCTAAATCAATGGTATTTATGAGATTTTCTATTTCGTTTTCAGAAATACTTTCTGTGTTTTTTGGATTCGAGATTTTTTCTTCGTATCCGGAGAACAAATTTTGTTTATATAGAAAATCTTCATTTTCGTCATCAGAATCTTCATCATCTTCTATTAATTTATTCATAAAAATGAGATGATTTGTTTATATTTTTAGAAACTATATTTTAGAGAATGTAGTCTATTTTGTAAAATATCTTGAAAAAATGTCTTGACAACAGTTATAATAATTTTAAAATGTGTTTTATATCTTTAGATAATAAATAATCATCAAAATCTCAATCATCAAAATCGCATTGTCTCCTAGATACCTGAGACGAATAACACCACATCTATGCACCAAGAAGCTATGTTTCACGCGGTCCATTTCTATCGTCGTCTTCGTCCCCATTTCTTGCCGTCAACCTTGCATATCCAAATCTTGTTTGTTTTCTTAAAATATAAGGATATGAAAATTTATTGATTCGTATCCAAATTCATAATAAACTCTAAATTCTATATTTTACTAATAAAATCTGTGAAAGTTAAGGAAGTATAAATTTATTTAATTAAAATTAATTCTTAACTGAACCATCATAAAATAACAATTATCTAAATTATAGGACAATCACCAAATAGTCAATCAAGATATCTGATAAAAACATAAAATAATATATTGAAACTATTAAATCCTGTGATAATATATTATTTGTTAAATATTACAAAATTTAATGTTTATTTAATTTTTTTATAATTTATTGTTAAATTGAAAGTTCATTTTTGAATGTACATAAATTTTTATATTAATTTAAAATTATTTGGTGTTGTTAAAAATTGAAATAATATTTGTGAATATATCATTTACAAATATAGTTGAACTTTAAAAAATATTACATAAATAATCATGAAAATTATAATTTATATGGATTTTTTTTTATAAATGGATAAAAAGTATATTATAAAATAATATATTTTTAGTCTTAGAATTTTGTACGTTATTAAACAATAAGTCAACATCATTTTATAAAATAAAAAAATAAATAAATTATATGTAAAAACTTAAATAATTTTATATTCTCATTCAATTATAATTAATATAATAATTATTTTAATTTAATATAATCATATTAAAAATTATTTATAACTCGTACATGTTAAAATAGTTTTCTTATTACATAAAATTATCTTATGAACTTTTTGTAGTTTTTAATTTAATTTTTATTTATCAATAATATTTTGCATAATATTTAAATAGCATATGTTGATATTGCAAACTGATGTCTTCTGTTTTCGAAAAAGTAAGTTTCTTCCTCCAAATTATCACATATAAGTATGATAATTATATCATGTTGATTTAACAATTAAAATGAAAATTGTAATGCATTTTTTCATGTAATTTTACAAATGGATTTAATCAGAATATATTAATAAAATCTTATCACTATTTACAAAAAAATAAAGTGCCTTATTAACTCTCTTGCAGTTTACTTCTTATTAATTTTGTACGTTCTATTTTCAATAATTGGAAATTAGATAATTTTCCATTATTTTTATTATTTATTTTATTATATTAAAAGCATAAAAAATTAATAATAATTACTAACATAATTAATTATATAATTTTTATGTTTTTAAAATTTTTATTAGTTTTATATGTTATTTCATTTATTGTTGTTTGTTTTCCCTTACTAGTCTATGTAAAACTGTAGATACAAATAAAGAAGCATTAACAAGATTCAGAGAGGGAATAACATATCATCATTAGTGAGAACAGAAAAAAAAAAAAAAAA
>Ga0209489_103523_pt1 | contig 30317 bp, 6 predicted proteins | sample SiratrowhiteBW_FD_187527 | JGI IMG/M metagenome (GOLD analysis project Ga0209489, IMG submission 187527) | Root nodule microbial communities of legume samples collected from California, USA - Siratro white BW (SPAdes) (version 2) | ecosystem: Host-associated > Plants > Roots > Nodule | place: USA...
ATTATTTTATTTAAATATATATATATATATATATATATATATATATATATATATATATATATATATATATATATATATATTTGCATTAAATATTTAAAATGAGCTAATATTTAATATTAAAATTTCAAATTCTTAAATATATATTTATTTATGGATATAGTATATCTAAACTAAAAAAATTAAGAAATTCGAAAAATTATAGGAAACTTGAATAAAAATAATTTTAGAAATTATATGAGTTTTAATTTTTTATAACCGTAAAAAAAAACTTATCATATATAATAGTTTGTGATTTGACAATGATTGACTTTTCTCCCTGAGAAAATGACCGTTATTCTTTTAGTTTATTTCCATTTAACCTATTTCCGTAATATTATTTGGATGGCAATTTATCCTCTAATCCTTAATTTTGTTGACACGTATTTCAGTGGCGCGGATCGTCACGTGGCTTAGTTCCAAAAACTTTGTTTTTAAAAAATAAAAAATAAAACACTATAAAGTATCGCAGAAAAGAGCACCCGTTTCTTCACTCGACACCAACTTTTTATTTGTATTTTTTTATGTTTGAAATTATTCTAAAAAATATTACAAGACATTACTCTAGGGTTAAAGTGCTCAAAATAATAATTGTATATTATTATTATTACATTTAAGTAATAAAAGCACAAAAATATAAAAAACTTCCATAACTATTTTCATTACACGTTAATTAGCATGCAAGCTTATAATTTTTGCTTATTTTTGACAGGTTTGATAGAGATCTGAAATGGAGAACAGGGGTTGAGGTTGTTCCAATGCATTGCTCAAGTTCAAATGGTTTCAGAATCACTTCCTCTGCTTTAAAACAAGCGTATCAAAAAGCACAAAAATTGAATCTGAAAGTGAAAGGGGTCTTAGTAACCAACCCCTCGAACCCACTAGGAATAACCATGACCAAAACGGAACTTAACCACCTAATCGATTTCGCAATTGAGAAGAACATTCACATAATCAGCGATGAAATCTACTCGGGCACGGTCTTCGACCCACCCAAATTCGTGAGCATAATGGAAGTTGTGAACGAGAGAACTAGCAGCATCAACAACATTCGGAATCGCATTCACATAATATACAGTCTCTCGAAAGACCTTGGAGTACCAGGATTTAGGGTGGGAATGATTTACTCAAATAACGAAATGCTGGTGGGTGCTGCAACAAAAATGTCAAGCTTTGGATTGGTTTCGTCACAGACTCAATATTTGGTGGCTAACGTGCTGAAGGACAAGAAGTTCACTTTTAATTACATGGAAGAGACCCAGAGGAGACTGAAGAGGCGCATGGAGATGCTGGTGTCTGGTCTGAGAAACGCAGGGATTCAGTGCTTAAAAAGCAATGCAGGGTTGTTCTGTTGGGTGGACATGAGACATTTATTAAGCTCTGCGACTTTTGAGGCGGAGAAGGAGCTTTGGATGATGATTCTTTGCCATGTTGGGTTGAACATATCTCCTGGCTCTTCTTGCCACTGCTCTGAACCTGGGTGGTTTAGGGTATGCTTTGCCAACATGTCTGAAGCCACGTTAAAAGTTGCAATGCGGCGAATGAAGGCTTTCATAGATTCAACCGTCTCTGTCGTCAACGAGAACGGTTGTACTTACGAACAATCCGTGAGTGCCGAAAGAGAGTCAGTTGCTAAATGGGTGAACTGATATGCTTCGTTAATCTTCTATTCTGTCTTCATTTTCACTTACGAAAGTGATGAATAATGATTTCCTAAAATATATTACTGCAAGAAATCATGTTCATTTATGGAAATTTTATTACTAGAAAATTGTTTTATGTATGTCTAAAATTGCGTTTGATTAATTTATAGATTCCTAATAATACTCTTTAAATTCTAAATTAATTGAAAAAAGAGAGTAAAAGTTATAATGGAGTTATAATAAAGTTTTTTTTCTCATCCGTATAAGAATATAGATTACTCACAAGAATATAAATTATAAAAATAAGAAGAAAGAATAAGTAGTAGTACGTAAATTTACCGCTAAAAATAAAAATAATGAATTTAGGTCGCGTAGTTCAAAATCATATTAAGCACGTATTTTTGGCTAATATTTAGTAGTTTTAGAAAAAGGAATAAATTTGATTAATTAAAAAATATTAAAAGTTTTGAGGGCATAAAGTGATAATAACTAGTTATTTCATAAAATCACTTCTATTCTATAAAGATCTGAGGATGTTTGTTTTACAATTAATTATATTTTTGTTAATAATATTTTTGAGATTACTATTACTGAAATTGTTATTGCCATTAAAAATGTTTAGTAAATATTTATATTTTTAAAAATAAAATATTAAAAAAATATAATTAAGTTAAAGTACGAAGTTACTTAGAAAATAATTCCTATTCCTGTGAGAATATAAGATTCTCTTTCCCATTTTATATGAGAATAAAAAAATGTAATATATAGATTCCTACAAACGTGTAAATATTCGATAATATTTTTTATAATTTGTGCTAAATATATGAGAATGTTACATTTCCATAGTAGTATTCTTGAGTATAAATTTGTAAAAGTTAAAACAAAGCTCACTATATATTGAAACAAATGTACTATATGATATGTCGCTCTTTTCGTGAGAATAAAATTTGTCTAAAACATGAGAATGTGACGTTCTATATAACACATGTGAATCTGAAAATATTTTTTTGTGACCTTATAACAAATTCAGGAAAATTAATTTCCACTTTAGTATAAAAATAGAAAAACCACGTGAAAATGTACTATATGAGATGTCGCTCTTTATATATAATATTTATTATTATTTGAAAAAAAATTAATAATCATACATTTTTAATTAATAAACAATTATGATTGATATAAATTTTAAAATAATTATAAAAATAATAATTTTATATCACTTCGTCCCTGTTTATCTATAAGACTCTTTTAATTAGTTTATATATTTTTTAAATTCGTTAAATCAGCTGAAAGTAATAAATTTTGTGAACAGTTTGTATCATTCTTTCAAAGTTATTAGAGACTTTCGTACGCTCAGTGAATTTAAATCAATTGAAGAAAAAAAATTACTGATGCATTTTAAATATTTAATTAAGGATATTTTAAAAGAAATACCTTTAATATATCATTCAATTTAAGAGAGATCATATAACAAAAAGAGAAACAATTTTTTGAGAATGTTCTTATAGTCAGGGTTTTTCAGATACAGTAATCTTTACTATTATATAAATGCGATACATTTGATAATTTTATTCTATGTCGTAATTTTATTTTTTAATAAATAAAAAATAAGTTATTTATTTATTTAAGAAAATAAATAATTAAATATTTTATATTTATATAAAAATAATTAAATATTTTTAAAAAATAATGGTTTTATATACTTTTTTAATATTACTTTTACAAAATTATATATATTAAAATAAATTGTACTATTTTTCTATTTTAATTAATTCATAAAATGATAAAATTGTATATATTTAATGTAGTGAATGTGATTAAGGGCATGTGTTTTAGTTAATAAGATTATTATAATTAAAAATGATCTATATAATTTTTTATTAGTATAAAAGTCAACAACTATATAATAAAGTACTTTGTTCTAACATAACATCATCCCATATGCTGACGTGACATTCGCAATGGCAAAATGCATGGTATGAAACAAATATTTAGTGGCCATTCTGGCATGGGGGGATTGGCCACGTGGAAAATCCGTTACTCACGCTATTCGTGTGTTGGCTGGCTGCGAAGGAAAGAGAGAGCGAAGCAACAACACGTTTTTGAAGCTATTCCACGTTTAACTATCCACCTTTTCTTCTCAACTCTTCGAAGAGCATCAATTAAAGAAGAAAAAAACGCAAAAAACTGTTAGGGTTTCCCTTACCGGTTTCTGCATAAAACCTTCCCGTGAAGGCGAAGCCCCTCCACGTTCTCTTTTCTTCCACATTGTGCTTTTTCCACCCCTTTCCCCCCTAATTCCACGTCCTTCACCTACAAATTATTCATCCCTTGCAGGTATCTTCTTTCTCGAACATTTCCATTTCCGTGCTTGTTATTCCCCTGTTTCACGTAACTACATTTGATCCATCAGATATTTCCACATTACGAATACTTGTGTGCGCATGTTACTCTCGAGTTGTATGAACGTTGAATAATAGTAGAAATATATACTTGTACCGCACAAATCATTTGTATTTTAAAGTGATGATATGCATGTTGATTTCCTTAGTGTTGCCAACTTCGTGCTTACACATCTCTTTCATTTCATGGATTGTTTTTCGGCTTCTCTATTATGCTGTTTTGTCTACTCTCTTGACTCGAGGTGAAATCCATTGCGTTTGGCTTAAATGGTGATGTGGTTACGAATCTATGGTTCCATAAACAATGTTAGTGTTATATGAATATCTGTTGTCAATACGTGCCTAAGTTTATTCAGTTTTACTATTTAGTGTTTATTTGAAACCTGTTTAGTTGAACTTAATGCCAATCCATCCTTTCCTTTCCTTCTATGTTAGTAATTTACTGCACAAGTTTTTTTTTTACCCTGTTTATATTTTCTTGTTTCGTTATCCTACCTTTTAGTTACGTACACTACCAGCTTTAAGTACGATTTCGTGAAAACAAAGTAGAATAGTCAAAATGTCATATTTATGAATTTACAGTCTCCCTGGTATTCCTTGGTAAATTGCGTGAGGGTATTAATTATTATGATCAAAGGTTTATAATACTTGATCCCATGTTGCTTTGCGTTTTAAACTTCACTTCTCTTGATTGGTCTTTGTGTGTGTAAGTTTCAGATGAATGATCATTCTTTTTTATTTCAAAATTCTTTGCTTCTCGGTATTTTTTACTATTGTTTTTGAGGTTAAATTCACACAGGTTAGGGTGCAACTTAACCAAATAATTAAATGAAATAATATATGCTGCATTCCTGAACTTGTCCTAAGAAATCCATATTTACTGGGCCATTAATTGGCATATTATTCATTCAGGTGACGGATTTGATGTGGATGTCTCGTGTCGTTCTTCTTGGGTAATGAGATCAGTCAAGTTTGCCTCACTAGGCAGAGATGGACATTGCTGCTCTTTTAACCTCTGCTGGAATTAATATTGCTGTGTGCGTGGTGCTCTTTACACTGTATTCAGTATTAAGAAAACAGCCCAGCAATGTCAATGTGTACTTTGGAAGAAGGTTAGCTTCCAGGCGTTCAAAAAGCCGGGATCTTTGCTTGGATAGATTTGTTCCCTCTCCTACTTGGGTAATGAAAGCATGGGAAACGACTCAAGATGAAATGTTGACTACCGGTGGCTTGGATGCTGTGGTTTTTAGCAGGCTGCTTGTGTTCAGGTTGATCAATCATTCTTAAATTGAAACTCTTCAAAGCTGCAGACTACATAAAGAAATGCTTATACTATAGTTTTAATCTGAAATTCACAAGATGCCCCCACCTACAGAGTGAAGATATCTTAATCCTAGATAAGTAGAAGTGAATAGATGGTATATTGTTAGACTCAATCATTACGATATAAGGCACTGGCATTATGCACCACAAAACACTTTGATCAATATTTGTTAAAATGCCGAATGTGAGCACAGCATTTTTATGATTTGTTTCTCTCTGAAATAAATGAAGATAATCAATTTGTACAATAATAACTGGAACTAAGACTTGTGCTCATAGAAGAGATATATGATGTTAAGTCAGTTTGAGTCATCAAGTCACCAAAATAGCTTTTGGTAATATTGAACTCAAGTTTGCGATGGTCCTTCTATGGAGTTTTACCGTCTTTATTAGTTTCAGTATGGTAAATTTACCTGTTTGAGAGTTTGATGCCCTCTATGGAGTTTTACCGTCTTTATTAATTTCAGTATGGTAAATTTACTTGTTTGAGTTTGATGAGTTTGCTTTCTGCCCTATTTTATGTTACTCAAACTAAAACCACGGCCTAATCATCCACTTAAAAGTACATAAAAATGAAAAAACTAATTTTGTTGTCCATTTTTGTGGCTTTTGTGCTTTACTAACTATTGGTATCAATTTTTCTGTTTCAGTATTAGAGTATTTTCTGTTGCTGCTATCATCTGCACTATTCTAGTGCTTCCAGTGAATTATTACGGTCAGGACAGAATACATAAGAATATACCTTTCGAATCACTGGAAGTATTTACCATTGAGAATGTTAAAGAAGGATCCCGGTGGTATGAACCCTTACTTATGTTGTACATGGAAATTTCCATTATGTCAAATAGTCAATATTGTGTTGAAGCTGAGAAAACAATGAGTAAACAACACAAAAAAGAAAGTGGTTTCTTGACGTAATGCTCTGAACATTTTTGGATCTGTCATGTGATTATGCTATTTCAAGTTACTTTTAGTAACTAATGAAGTCTCTTAAGCAAATTAAGTTTTGTTATTAATAAAAATAAAATTTAAGTATAACTCAATTATACAAAACTATGTTATTAACATCAAATTTACTCCTACTTATATATGATAATTTTATTTAATCTTTTGTAATAAGCTCTCTAATTACTTTAAATTCATTTTTTCTATTTAAAATATTACATATTTTAGTTGACTAAATTTGTTTTAAATCTTCTTTTATTAAATATTCATTAACAAAATCTTAAATCTTAATGAAAATAAGTAAGATGTTAAAAATTTTCCCCTTAAAACCTTAATTTCACATCTTATAAAATCTTTCAAACTTTAATAAAGCTTAATTATTTTTTTTATATTCCAAATACAAGATATTTTTTTCAAATATTGGGTAGAAAATAAAGAGCTTTAGATAAAAGAAAATTGACAATAGGAGCAAATTTACTTAACTTTAGAAAATGTTTGTTGCCTCAAATTTAAAATATACATTCTAAATTAAAATGATTAAAGTGAAATTAAATCCTATTTATTATTAAATTGGGATAGCGTAACCTTCTCTAAACAGCAACTGGAATTGTTTCAGGATGCAATCATTCTTATTACTTTCTTTCCACTCCCATTTTAGATGATAATGTGTGAATAATTAATGATTTCTATTAGGAATACTCCTACAGACTGCTCACTTATTGACTGTATTTATTCTTTTGCTTGATCTCAGGCTTTGGGCTCATTGTCTCGCTTTGTACATCATAACTTTAACAGCTTGTACTCTTCTTTACTTTGTAAGGGGCTGCGACATGCGACATTAATTCGCAAGATTATTTTTTTTTATCTGTTTTCAGAGTAAACTATGCTTTAATTTTCAAATGTTTAAATATGACTAATGAAGTGGAAATATTATACAGGAATACAAAAGCATTACTAATTTGCGGCTAGTACATATTACTTCATCGCAGCCAAATCCTAGTCATTTTGCAATTCTTGTCAGAGGAATACCCTGGTCTCCGGAACAATCATACTGCGAAACAGTGAAAAAGTTTTTCTCATTCTATTACCCCTCAACATATTTGTCGCACCAAATTGTGTATAAGTCTGGTGCAGTCCAGAAACTGAAGGTTTGTCTCTTTTTAAAATATTTCTCTGTTTATTAGTGTCATGCTATATTAATAATGCTATTTTAGTAGTGACGGGAATATTTGATAACGGGAAAATGGGAGAAAGGGGTTCTTATACAGTTTATCACTTCTTGTTCTTTTGGCTTAATACTAACTTTAGAACAATATATTTATCTCCGTTATATTCTAGACTTGTGAGATCTTTGTAAAACATGCTTATAGAATGTCTCTTTAAAATATGCTAAGCATATTTCAAAATTGGGCTTTGTATTACGAAAACTGAATCCCAAAATCAAGATTATATTTCAAAATTCCCTTTCTTTACTACTTAATCACGAGTCTTCACATATTCTTGTTACGCATCCTTTGTCGCAGTGCACTCTAACGTGGTAGTAGTGCGCATCAATGTGCTTACTTAGATCATGGTAAACTGAATTGAGTTTTTTAACAAAAGATATCGTTGACTTGTTGTTCACCAAAATCTTGGTTGGCTCTTCTTGTGACGAATCCAACTCCTTTAAGAGATTTTGTAACTAAATTGCATGGCAAACACATGTAGCAACCACATATTACAATTCACATGTTGAAAGAGTAATAATTGTTTACTTCTTTGACATCCATGTGAAGATAGTGTCTCCCATGTAAAACACAGCCAATTGTCCTCTTGTGATCATCCATATCTCTATCAGAGATATTTTGTGTATAAAAGAAGCTTGTAATCATTAGAGAATAGTACAAGCCAAAATTTATTGTTCCTTAATTCTCTTTTGTCGTCTTCCAATACGTGCTTCTTGGATCCTTCATGTAACGTAAGGTTCAACCTAAGTTCCTGAAAAGTGTTGGATCCACTCTCCCCTTGTGCGTCTTTAGCTTCATTTTACATTCCAGTGTTGTATCGACCAAATTAAAGTAACCCATCTTGAACTTTTTAATCGTCTCCTTTGCATAGCTTTATTGAGTGACGAAGATGTCTTTGCCTTCTTGCTTTATTTCAAACTTTTGTCATTTCTTTCTTGAACATCCTTGGATGGCTACATTTGAAGATCAAGTTATCTACATTCAAGCGCAAAATTAAAACATTATTATTTTGGTCTTTGATTTTGATATATAAGTTGTTTAAGATATCTTCTCAAAATAATAGTCATTTAATCCTTGTTACATTAGAAAAGAACCTTTTTGTTTCTCTTTCTTGAGTCTTTCAAACTATCCCTTTGAGTTTGAGAGAGATTATTCTCATTTTTGACTTAATATGATCTCTCACAAGTGTTGGATTGAAAAAGTTAAGAAATCGAATAGTCCCAATTTGATTGTAACTTAGTTCACTTGAACTCCGCTACGGGTTAATTGATGTCACATCACATGCAACAATCTTTTCTAAAGTAATTGTCTCACTATGAATCAAATTCTTCAATTGTGATTTGACCTATCTGGACTGTGTCATATGACAATTGTACAACATGCAACAATTTTCTCTTGAATAAATTATCCCAGTAGAAAACAAACTCATGAAATTGACTCCGATTCCAATTGTTACTACTAAGTTATTCTTTCTACTTAAGAGTATAATAGTCCAAGTATTGGGATTCAATTGTAACTTAGTCTATTTGGTCTTCTCCACTGGTTAATTGATATCACCTACAACAACAACTATCTCCCGAACATCTTGTGCACTATGGAGAGTCTTCATCTTGATGCTCCAATTGTCAATAGTTGCTCTTGTTGAGAATTGGAACTAAAAATGGAACCATCTCTTTAGATTGGATCTTCAAGCTCTAATGCAAATTTGTTGAAATTATATTTTAGTAACGAAGGGAATATTTGAGAATGAGAAAGCCTAAACTTTTGGAGGGAATATTTTAGTCATATTTGATCATTTTAGACTTGAAACAAACTCTAGGACAAAAATCCTATTTATATTAGTGGCTCCTCATGGACCTATAGTTAGGATTTTGCCAACACATACTTAATCTAATGGCTACAAGTGCCTTTCTAGACGTTCTCCACAAATAATAGCATATACATACTTCTACATACTACTCTAGAATGATCTCCTAACAGAGATTCTTTTTTGAACTTGCTTCTAAAGTGTCTCTCTAGAACATGTTAAACATTCTTAGAATTTAGGCTTTTTGTTAAGACAACCATGGCCCAAAATCAAGTTTATGTCTCTAGTTTAATTTGTCATACATAAATATTTTCATAACAGTTAATGCTAGGCAAGAATTCCATTATTTGGTTCAAGGTGAATTAACTTGTATCAAGGCTTATGGAAATAAGTTTCTGCTTTTCTTTAATTTTATCATGCTTTGCAATTTATTAGGTTCTTTGGTGGAACTTTTTCCCTGTACTTCTTGCTCTTAATCTTTCAAACCCGAGGAACTTTTAGTTGAGATAGGGTTTCCTTTCTTTTCAATATTTTGATATACGCCTCATTTTGAATTTTGACGTCCTTTCTGAGATGACAAAGATATCATCAAAGCCTTTCACGGCTCTGCAATACAGAATTGGTTAAAAATTTGTGCATGAAAATTATCAAGAATAAACTCTTTCAAGAGTTTAAGCTATTGGATTAAGATTTATGAATGATCTTATAGGTGCCCCAATGGAACAAGAGTCCTTGAAGTGGAACTACTAAAGTTCTATTTTTGTTTAGAAGAATTGAAGAAGCAATTATGGACACGTGGTCTTAGATTTTATGGCATTGTGTTACGAAGCTCTAAAAAACTTAAGTAATTAAATGAAGGCTTATAAATAGTTATGATGGTCATAGTTGTTGAATGTTTTCATGGTCATATTTATCTGTGGCGTGCTTCAGTTCCTGAATTTTATCATGGTCATGGTTATTGAATTTCATTTGTATAAAGTCAGTGGGATTTCTTAATATCTATGATATCTTTCCCTATTTACCCATTTAATGAGGTAATCAGGCTTTTGTTTTTTATTCAAGAAGTACAAGTGCGAAATACTTCTCTTTTGTTTTGTTATCCTAGTGTAGTTATATATCACTTCTGGTCTTAAAGAATCTTTCTAAAATAATATAAAGTTTTCAAGCATTCTTCTCTGTGTTGACATTACTGTTGTTTAAACTTTTGTTTCTTTTAATCTTTTTCTGCTAGGATGATGCAGAATATATGTGTAAAATGCTCAGTTCTGGTTGTGGTTCAATGGAACAGACGTGTAAGCCAGGCTTTACGCAATGTTACTTTTGTGGAGGATCCACTAATTCTTTTAAGATTATTTCTAATGAAACTGATAGTATACATGGAAGAACAAGCTACTCTGACGTGCATTTAAATGCAAGAAAAAAGGTCAATTTTCTGGCTGGATTGATTTATATAATTACAATATTAATGTTAACCCTTTTCATTTTTGTGATGTGGTGAACTTCTATGATAAGAATTTTCTTGATCTAATATTGATATGTGAAACCTCTTTAATCTATATTTGATTTTTAATGATTCACTTATTATTTTCTCTTCTGCCGCACTGTCCAATTTAAACCTTAGAAACAAGTATAAACTATTTCTGGTAGATGTTTGTCTAGGCTTTCCAACATCATTTATAATGACCTTTTAATGTGAACATAGAAAAGGCAAGTTACTTATGTAACCTGCAGGAACATAACAATGAAGGAATCATCAAAGAAGCTTCACTCTTTTTAAGTCCGTTGAACAAAAATCGTTCTTGGACCAGCTCCCCAACCAATTTAGCTGATTATAATGAATTGGTTCTTTATTTACACAGGGTTGGACTTTTGGATAAGGATACCATAGGGTGCGATTAGCTTACAAATAGTTTCTTTTGGGGTCATTCTCAGAAGATCATTGTGTATTAGATCGATAGATGTGTATCCAGAACATAAGAAATGCAAGAAAGTAACAAGTGGTGAAAATATTCAATTTATTTCAATGTTCAGCATATATTTTGCGCTGGTTTGTTACTCTATCACATGCTTATTATATACGCTTGATTATATCTCTACTTTATGTGTCCACATATTTGGTGGTGGTCTGATACGTAAAATATTTGTAATGTCTACTACTTGTGTATTAAGCCACGAATGAAGCAGTCATTACTGGGATATTTGTTTTACCACTGTAATTATTGAAGCACATATATAATCGCTCCCCTTTGGTCCTAGAATCGCAATTTATGTGTCATGTGTCAAATTTGTGTTCATTTAATAAACAAAATATGCACATGTTTGGACTCTAATACAGGAATGTGCAGCCGCTTTCGTGTTCTTTAAAAGTCGTCATGCTGCTCTTACGGTTGCTCAAAGTCTTCAAACATCAAATCCTATGTTCTGGGTCACAGACCTAGCTCCTGAACCGCGGGATGTTTACTGGCCCAACCTTTGCATACCATACAAGCAACTTTGGATCCGTAAGATATCTACATTTGTTGCCTCTGTCACCTTCGTCCTTGTATTCCTTATTCCTGTCACATTCGCACAAGGATTGACTCAACTGGACAAGCTTGAGAAAATGTTCCCTTTTCTGTCAGGAATGCTTCAAAAGTAAGATGTTGTACTTACACATCGGACAACATTTTCCCAATATTTATGGATTACAATTTTGAAACAAATAATTATGCATGAAAAGTTAAATATGGAACTTAATTTAAGAAACCCTCTCTCTGAGCAACAACGGTGCATTATATAAGAATCCATATTTTTTTTGCACATTTCAATATTATCATACGTTCTATGACTCTATAAATTACAGCGTGAAGCCTGTGATTTGGAATATGCATCAATAAATAATGATATAGGAGAATTTGTTCAAGCTTGTAGATCTTCAAAAAAAGGCTTTTAAGAAGAAATACAAAGATGTAATTCTTAATTGAAATGTTTTCATTTAGAATGATCAATTCAACTGGTTAATTATGTTGAAGAGTGGTTAATGAGTAACCCACTTATTAGCTTAACTATTTATAGTCTAATCTTAAAGTAGAAACACTTTTACCATACAAAGAATTCATTATTTGTAATTTCTCCTAGATTTTATTTGTCATTTTATTAAGATTATTAGTTATTACCATCTGCTCTGTTTGTTTTCTGACCTGGTGTTTGTGTATTTGAAATACTTGTCAAAGTGTTTATTATTTGTCCTTCTACTTTACCTAATTTCGTTTATAACTTCACACGTATACACCTTTTTTACTGATAAAAGAAGAATGCATTTCAAAGAAATAATTACATCGAGAAGGGTGGGTGGATGACAGGATACTCACTGCCATAAAAACAAAGCATTAAACGACAAAGTAAAAATAGTAAATTAACGCAGCAAAACTACCCAACGCCTCCCTATATCTGCTACGGAAATCTCATTCAAAGACCCACTTTCTTTACAACAAATAAAAGACAAGTATGTAATCTTATTGAAAATCAAGAGCAGTGCAATATATATGTCATTTCAAATACATGAGTTACACATAATGAATGTCAGAACATTGTTTTTCTGTAAGTAGCATTTTCTTGTAAAGCCGGGATTGTTATAAATTGTAGTTGATGATTGTTTGTGCAGAGGATGTGGAAGTTTAGCTTGGTAATTTAAATCTTAAGCTGTTTTAAACATTATTGTAAATTGAGCAAGTATTTATTTTGCAGGAAATTTGTGATTCAGCTGGTGACTGGTTACTTACCAAGTGTGATTTTGGTTTTATTTTTATATGCTGTTCCACCAGTGGTGATGCTATTTTCAACAATGGAGGGATGTATTTCTCGTAGTGAAAGGAAGAAGAGTGCATGCTCCAAAGTTTTGTACTTCACAATTTGGAACGTGTTTTTTGTTAATGTTTTTGCCGGGTCTGTTATCAGCCAACTTGCAGTCTTTAGTAGTCTAACAGAATTACCTGCCGAACTTGCCAAGGCTGTTCCAGCGCAGGTGACATGTCCATATTTATACCTGGCAAATGACTATAGAAAATTACGTATCCCTTGTGTGGGCTTCACTTGCCTAAAATTTTTGACCGTCGCTAACCTAAGTTTTTTTCCCTTTGAACAAATGAATTATTAATTCTTCCATGATTAGTTATTCACTTTAATGTGACTTTTTCATGTCATACAGGCTACCTACTTCACAACATATGTTTTATCATCTGGTTGGGCAAGTTTGGCATTTGAAATTATGCAACTCTTCCCACTATTTTGCAATCTGTTCCAAAGATTCATACTTGGGTCTAATGAGGATACAATGAATGGCTACCTGACTTTTCCATACCATACAGAAGTTCCAAGGATCTTACTATTTGGATTCCTTGGGTTCACCTGTTCTATTCTGGCACCCTTGATATTGCCCTTCCTGTTGTTTTACTTTGTACTCGCATACCTTGTTTACCGAAACCAGGTTAGTACTTCTTTCGAGTTTTGGTCCTCTTAATTTTATTCATCGTGAAGTTAAATTGCGCCAATTCTTTTATATAATTACATGAGCATCTACCTTATATGGGTATTTTATATTTATTTTACACTGTTTTATTTTGGGCGTTGATAGACTTGGAATCCCTTTCCACCGTGACATTTTCATGTGCTGACAATTTTCAAACAATTTTATATTGTGAGATTTATGCAATTAATATTTATGGGATAGTATGAGATTAGGGGTTAGAAATCCACAGTTGGTTTCACCTTGTTTTCCGAATAAAATTTATAAGGTTTTATGCATTTTCATTTACCATGGTTTAGTGCGATATCAATGCATCACTTGGAATTCGAGGTTTTATTGTGACATCCTGTAGTTTATCTTGTGAAAGCAGCAACTATTTCCCTGTCCATTTTTATACGGAAAAACGTTTAGCAGGGGCATGAATGCATTAAACAATCGTAGAAAATGATTTGCCTTCATTTTCTAGATCATGTCCGCAACTTTAGCAATAAGAAACTTTTTTGCGTATGGTTTGATTAATTGATTGGAAAGCTGGATATAGAATTTGATTATTTTGTTTACTGTGTGTGGCAATTTCTTCACTTTAATCCACCTAGTGCAGTTTCCTAGTGAAAAATTTTATACTCTACCTTCTGTGACATCATGACATGGATGAACTTTTAATGTTTTGTAGTAAATTTTTATAATGATAGAATAAAAGGTTCGACTTAACACTAGCATTTTCAGATTCTGAATGTATATATTAACAAATATGATAGCGGGGGACAGTTATGGCCCATTGCTCACAATACAACGGTCCTTTCGTTGCTTGTGGCTCAAGTTATTGCACTTGGGGTGTTCGGAATAAAAGAGTCACCAGTTGCATTAGGATTTACCATTCCACTGCTGATTTGCACCGTTCTATTTCACCAATATTGTAGGCAACGATTTCTGCCAGTATTTAAGAACAATGCAACGCAGGTGCTTTCACTTAATTACCCTTACAATTCCTCCCCCACTCTATTCCTTTGTAAGACTACCTGACTTCTGGTTTGTTTTAGGTTCTTATTGACATGGATAGGAGAGATGAGCGTTGTGGGAGAATGGAACAGATTTATGAACAAGTGAATTCAGCGTACTCCCAGTTTTCTGGTTCTAATCAATCCGAATGTTTCAGCAGTCATCAAGGGGAGAGAGAACTTGCTCGAAGTCCGAAAGATTTGGAGACAGGTTTGCTTCCATATTCAGTGGAGGGATTTCACTGACTTTCTGAATTTAAGGATATGATTTGATAGATGATAGTTTTGCCATTTTTGTTTATTTTTATTTTTCAGGCAACGAAATTAGCCAAGAAGATATATCATGGCCACCAGTTCTTCATAGTTTCGATAAACCGGTAATAGGGGGGAAGTAATTCTAGTTTTTACACCCGCAGATGTTGTGAGAATCGTGGTGTCCCCAAAATGGTGCAGAGCATCATGCATCAACAATTTTGATAAAGATAAAATCTGGGTTCCAAATACCTGTGTAGAAAACAGGATTTGGGTTGTCCCTGGAAGTTCAGCTGTACGACAAACACTGCCAATTCTGACTGAAAAATACAAAAGCTAATATTTTGTTTAGTTATAAGTGTACACTTCATTTATTTCTTCCTTGCTATTTAAGTTTCGTCGGAGAGATCGACGAGGATCGAACCTCCCCATTTTTAACGTAAATAAGTTTTCATGATAATTGAGGAAATTTAGGGAAAGGCTACTTCATATGGAAATCCCATAAACTATCACGGTATTTTCTTGTAAACAGTGCTTTTAAAAAATTAAATTCAAATGAACTATAAAAAATAGTTATATTTTATTAAAAATTAAATTAAATTATTTTTTCAATTTTAAAATACTGAACCACTAAAAAATTGGTTCATGGCACAACTTAAAATTACTATAAAACTTTAAAAGGAACTACTTACATAATAATTATCCACGAGTAAAGAGAAAAAATGTGACCGCCTTTTAAGTTCATAATACCTTTTCTTGATAATTTTTTTTATATTAAAATTTTGGTAGTTCTAAAATTTTACTAGATATAATTTGTCTATAAAAAAATTGTGGTTATACATCAGTAATAAATAAATTTCTTAAATTTGAGTTTGAAGAAATAATATTTTCTTTTTTACTTTTCAGTGTATCATAAGAATGCAATTTAAATAATTCGATTTCCAAAAGAAAAAAATAGAATAGAAATTTGGTTAACTAAGTTTGTTTGAACTATTTTCTAGTTTAATTTTAAAAAATATTTTCTAGTTTAGTTCTGTTTTATAAAATTAAATTAATTTGATGAAGTACTAATTTTTCAGTTTAGTTTCAATTCAACCTAAAAGAGTCTAATAACAATAATAGTTTCATTTAGGTTTTTAATATAAGAATGGTTATTAAACTTATAAAGAATTTAACTCAATTCAAAATTACAATTGACTAATTTAGATCAATCTTAATTTTATAATCTAATTAGTTTTTTTTTTCTTTTAAAATAAACTATAAACCACCTAATTGTAAATACAAGTAACCAGAACGAAATAAAAGTTAAATATGATATATTACTTTTAAAAAATTAATCTATATATTTTATTTTAATACATGCAATTAATCTATATATATTATTTTAATACATGCTTTTTCATTTACTTAATTTGTTTAAAATATTATTTGGTGAGCATCTAACAATTTTATTATCTTAATGTAGCAAATACTTTGTTTGTTTTCGCACTATTTTTTTTCTTCAATTTAAACATAGAAATTCTAACTTAAGAAATATAGTACATATTATTAATTATCATTATCTTCAGAGTGCGATGTTTCGTATACACATCACACATTAGAAGTAGAAAAAAAAAGAGCAGGAGACTCGAAACTTTGAAGTTGAAGGAATTGCAAGGCTGAAGCACAGTTAACGGGCCTTTTATTGCTCTGAGCCCAAGCTTTTTGTACCCAAAACTTTTGCCACTTGCACCCGTGATATACGTGAAAAGACCAGAATACTCATCTATGTTATTCTGGGAGACTTCATCTTGAAGTATCCGTATAATTTTCAGATTTATCAATTCAGAAATACATTTCTAATCCATCAATCTAGAAGTCTAAAAAATTAAATTGTAAGTTCCGGATGAAGCAATGTAGAAACACTTACTAATTATGTGATTTGGAAAAGTATTCTGGTTGAGTTCTCCATAAGATTATCCAGGGACTAGGTTAAATAATTCAGATTGGCTTTCCTGAATGATTGAATATTTGATAATACTTACACGTTGAGCTTTTCAAAATGATCGTTTTTTCGAAATGCAGATTGAACTTTCCAAAATTTATTTCTAGGTTAAGCTTTCTAGAATGCATTTAGTGGTCGAGCATTTAAGAATGTATTTCGAGATTGACCTTTTAAAATGTAGTTGTATGTTACTTTCCCAATGTGTTTTTTTATTAGTGTAAATGAATATGAGTACGACAAGAAATGATATTTCTCATCGCAATGTAGGTGAGAGACCTTCGATGCTTTGGTTTATAAGGTTTACACTTTTTAGAATGAATATAAAATATTTTCTTTCCTGGTTTTCAATTTTTTTTTCAAGCCAAAAATAATAAATTGGATTAAATGGGACACTTCCAACCCATTTACAAAGTAAATCCCCATCCAAAAAGGGTTCAAAAATAAGTTAACACAAGTGAATTATTTACAAACAAGATTGTTCTGTATATCTTAGCCATCTTGAGTACGATAAGTTATACTAGCATTTAAACATAATTAACACTTTTTCACATAGACATGTAACTTTGATAATGTCTCTCAGAACTTTTTCTTTTTCTCCGACAAAAAATACATGTTTTAAATTTTTAAAACTATTGGAATATCATGAATTCTTGTTGACATGCTTTAATTTATGATCCGTTGAGGTAGTTGAACACTTTCTTTTTACTAACGGTTAGAATCATTCACCATCAGTCATCACCAAAGGAAACCAATAAATTTTCATTATTGTTATAAAAGAGAAGGAGGCAATGTTGTCATTTTGAAATATTTGAGAGTAAAAGAACCAAAAGCAAGTACCGAATTCGCCATAGGCCCAACATTATGCTCCAAATCAGAAATCACATATTTGTAATTTGTTTTTTCTTTCCATTGGCCTTAAGAAAAGGGACGGGCGTTACCCATTTTTTATATCATAGATCTATATTAGAGTTTTATTTATTTGGTAAATGATAAATTTTAATAGGTCAGTTTTTGTTAGCAATCGAAAAACTTGAATCTATTATTTTTTTCCCTTCCATTTTTATTTCCAAGTCAATTTTATATTGATTATTAGAGTTGTGTGATGCAGTTGTTACTATGAGAGAAAGTTACTCGAACTGCACTCCATCTTCCTGTCCGGCAGGTGCATTAGTCATGGATCCAAATCAAAATGATACAACTTAGTCATTTCCAATGTTCATCCTAGTTAAAATAAATTGATTCAACTGTAAAATCAATGCTTTCCAACAAAAATTATCACACTTCGGCGAGAGTTATGAAAAACGCATTCTTATACCTCACTAGTTTCTTTCAAGCTTCGTTGCATGGCAACAATGCAATAATTCGGTCTATATACGAAATACTTTCCTCTGTTTCTTCTTCAATTGCTCAAAGCACAGTTTTAGTGGGAATGTTTTGGACAGTTAGAGAGAATTCCAAAAAATATTTTCCCAAGGAGATATTTAACATTGCATGTGAAGCACAAGAGCTTAAAACAGTATCTGAGAACAAGATTACGCCATTCCTTTTTAACTGATTTGAATGAAATAGAAGCGAAAGAAAACCTTTGATAAATAGAAAGGCAGTGGAAAACAATTATCTACTGCATTAACTGGGTTACACTATAGATTTGTGTAACCAAAAGATTGGCTATCCTCAGGGTAATAAGCTTAAATTCTCCAATTCATTTGGTAAATGTTCAGTATGAGAACACAACGAGAAAAAAAATTATGGAAATTGTTAACGAAGCAAATGTACTAGTCTTTTACTCATGAAGAATACAGAGGATTGCTATCTTTAACACTCAAATCTAATGTACAGAAAGAAATATTAGGATCATGCGTTTGTTCCGGTGTCAGACTTTTCAATAAGGTAAATTATATACTTGCTATTCGAAGAGTATGTGCAAATTATTTTCTTTATTATTATTATTATTATTATATTATTATTATTATCTTTATAGTTATTGTTATTATTCTTCTCATTATCATCATGGTTATATTATCATGATATCACTAATTTAAAATTTATTTAGATAATTTTTTTCCATAATTAAAACTTATACAGTAAGGATTTAGAGAACTTATAAATAAGTTTAAATACAAGTAAATTTTAACTTATGAAAAAATTAATTTAATTTATTTTTTCCCTTAAAATATCTGTGATATTTTTTTTTTCAAATATACCTTTATAACTAATTTAATTCTATTTTTATACATATTATCTCCACTCTCAAAAGAGGTAAACACTATATAAGGAATAAACAAAAGTTCTGAATAAGATTTTGGATACTAAGGTAAACACTTTCTTATGATTTTTTAATGCATAAGATTCTGAATGAAAAAAAACTATTAATAACAAGACCCTCAAATATATTCACGTCCCTTGTTTACATCTCTACAAGAACATAATCAACTTGAAATCAGCGGTAGTACTATATAAAATTGTGCGCTTGTATGAAATTTGCACCTTTATAGAAAAGAAGAAAGAGAATAACATAATCATATTTTTTAGGTAGAAGTATTTTATTTAAAAAGTTTCATCATATCTAGTGATTGAATCATGTCATAAAAATCTTTACACAGATTATACAAAACATATATGAATTAAAAAAGAAAGAAGGAATTATATATTAAACATACTGAAGATGTTAACACATGACTCAAGGTGGAAAAGAATGAATGGGGATTCTAAGATAAGATATATTATTTTTGGCACCTTTGACACACAAATACAGTGGGCCAATGTCGGCTATGATTTTCTTGGAAACAGTATTAAAAATTGTCTGCAGCCATTCTGATGCAGCACTGCAAGAAATGCAATTAACGAACAAAACATGTTTGTCTGGTTTAAGGGCGGGACTGAAATTTAAGAAGTTTACATGTTAGTGAGTGTCATTATCAGGGAATAAACAAAGAAGGGTATTCCAAATTCCAATTGATTATATGATAGGATTTAAATTTGCTTAGGATTCAGAATCCAGATAGAAGGGGACTTGTTATTATAAAAACAATGACACATGAATTATGATATAAGAGAAGTCGTCGTTTGGCTCTTGTCAGGGTTAGGGCATGCCCTTCCTATATGGCCTCAATCACGGATCTGTGCTAAATTACTTTTGTTTTGTTCTTCAATTGTTAATTATTATATTTCTGTAAAGTATGAGCTAACTCAAAAATCAAGTTTTTAATTCCTTGTTTTTATGTAGTAGGATTGTTCTTTCATGTTTTTTCTGGCTTCGGGATATTCCTTTCTACTTTACAGAGCATAATGATTCATATTACTGACTTTCATTAAATAACTAATACTAATTGCTTATAGCTATTAAAAGCATGTGTTTTTTGGATGTTTATTTTGGCGTGCTTCAATTCAATTTATGTAGCAATGCAACGTTTAACTACTCGAAAGTTCAGTTACGGATAGTTTCAGAAATCGTATGTATGTGCGTGTCATCAGTTAATTAGAACAAATATACTGCTATACCCTCTTTCTAGAATCACTATAAAAACTTACGTAATTGAAAAACATGTCCAAAATCACTTGATGATGTTTGGAAATTTAGAAATAGTATGTGCATCACTGTATGATTGTTGAAGGAAATGGATAAGTAAATGGAGCCCAAGTTTGAAATAGTTGACAAAATCATTTGCTACCCAGTTTCAGATATATGTCAACCAATTCTAACAAATCATGACCATTACTTACCAGACAGTATCCATAGTCAACAAAAATTCATCTACGTTTAAAACAACTACATATTTATGCACACGCGGTAGCCAAGACAAATATGAGTACTACGTGACAATGACTGCTTTGAACTTTTGAGTAAAAAATGGTAGCCGTTGGTCCATATCTTTTCTTTGTTTTTCACACTTGCTGAAAAGATTGTGAATAGGCAGAATATGTGAAAGTCACCTATGGGAGGTCTACAATATTCTGCGTGAAGATCAATGAATGATCAAAACAAAGAACTTTTTTTTTTTCAATTTTGGGAAGAATGTCAAAATCCCACATCGGTTGAATACATATATGCATATGATTAAAGGTTTTCTTAGATATGAATTCCACCTTCTTAAAATAACTTTTGAAATTAGTAATAAGAACTCAAAAATATTAAAATTAAAATAATATAATAATAAAAGATAAAGCATTCTTGTACATGCATATAACTATACAATGCGATCTTAGTGGAAATATAAAATATTGAAAGTTGTATGTTTTTGTGGTTAACAACCATATCAAATTCCAAATCTTGACTATAAATCACATTTTATTATAATAAAACCAGTTAAAGAAGTTAATTTCAACTGATCAATATATATATGCAAAATAACATCTTTCACAACATTTATATTTTTTGTTGTTTTAAACGTAGGATGGAGAACTACACAATACTTATATGAACAAATGTTTCTTATAACAATGTTTAGAAAAGTAAGAAAAGAAGTGAACTAAAATTTTCGAAAAATTAAAATCAACTTATGAATTAATTTATAAAAACTCTTATATAATTGTTTTACATTTTTATTTTTTTAAAATTTGTGTATATGTTAATTTTAACTTAAGATAATTTCTTTTTTTTCTTCTAAATATGGATGTCAAGAAACTTATCCAAAAATATTAGAATATACTCTGGTAGATTGCAAAGTTTTGCGTTGTTACATGTGGAATGGGCTAATGAGGTATCTTGTTGTTCACTCAAAAGCTCCTATGGCTGCTAAATAGGAATTCATTCCAAGAAGGTATTATTACAGTGATAGAAGAAGAGTGACAATAAATAGGTTAACTTATATACACAAAACCTATTAATATTATTTGTTCAGCGACACTAAGCTTCAAGTTACAGCAACAGCTTGAGAGACTACTCACCAAGGTTTCACTCAGCAAAATAGGGTTTGATATCGCCTTTTCACTTTGGTCTTATCTTCTTCCTCTGGTCACAAGGATCCTTCGTCCTTATCTTCTCACTTTCGTCGTGCAATTTCCTTGCTGACCATTACTTGAGTTTGTTGAAGTTGGATGTTTGAAGGTTGGCTCATTTTCTTCCTTCTTTTATGCACGGCTTTAACTTCTGCGTGTTTTGTTGAAGTTGTTTTTGGTTTATAAGTTGAAACAATTTTGATGTTTTGCTCGTTGTTTGAGTAATATAGCTTCTCGTTTAGTTTACATAATCCTTACTTCATGACTTGATTTCGTTCTTCATTTTAATTATCATTTTGATGGTTGTCTCTTAAAATATTGTTTCACGGCAACAACACAATCAAGTTTGTAATAATTCACATGTCCTATTTTTTCTGAGATTAAGATTTAAATGGGTGAAATTAACTATTAACTTTCTATATTGTGCTAGCCTACTTAATTATTGATCTATTCAGGTTTAATAATTTTTTACGTAAAGTAAATTTTTACTATTCATTTAGAATCTTCAAAAAAAAAATATATGTAAGTTACTTATCTATAGTCACATATATCATGCTGACAGAAATGAAGTTTTCAGCTTGAGCCATTTGACCAAAGAACATCTTGCATTTAAGAGTCACATACATATCTTCACCTACTATGTTATCAAGGGATGACTACTGCAACTATCCCTAGTGCTCCTTCGAACCATTACCTTTTATCTTCTATAGGCATGCCTATGAATAATAAATAAAAGTGTGAAAATAAAGCATTACGTTCATGCCAGTAATAGTTAAGTTTTTCTGACAAATGCTTATCTCCTGCTACCCTTGCAGTAACTAAAAAGAAAATGATTCCTTTGTTTGTCAGCTTAAGAATCTTAACTAAATTGCATTCTTGAACTTGGGTCCAGTGCTGCAAAGTATTCAGTTAGAGCACATATTTAAACGAATCTTAAAATTGCAACCAAATAATACAAACAAATCAGATAAACTGCACTGCCACTGATGGATCAGCACATGAGAAAGTCTGATAGAGCAGACACATGCTAGTTAAATATAAATCTAGCAGATTTTATTATCTATATGGGAATTAAGCACTGGCTTCCCTTTTGCTAGCTTCAATTGGATACACATAATTCAAACTTCCACCAATAGAGATAACTAATAATGTACACGACATGATGCTATTGCGCCCCCGGGTAGCTCAACTCTTGAAAAGCACTTTCTCGTGGCATCTCTTGCCTCACACCCTCCAAACTCGAAGCAACAAGAGGAGGATAAATCAAAGAACTTGTTTCACCCCAATTAGTACTTTGCCCACATGAAGATGCACAACCACCCATTATCTTATCGGTAATCATTTCCTCTCCATACAAGAACTCCAACCCTCCTAATAACCTTTGAGAATAATCATTAGTAGAAACCATTTCCCCAATAGCTGCAGAAGCGAAACTCACTTGTCCTTGCACTAACTCGGAACAGTACTCATTACTCTGACCAAATGGTACTTGGCTGTTGCCAATGGAGTTCATGCACTCAGAGGAGCTAACATGTTGCTCCTCTTGAATTTGTTGTGTTGATGAGAGAGAAACGTGTGGAAACTGAAGATTCAGCCCATCAAGGAGGGGTTGATAATCATCGGAGAATCTCCCTCCAAGCTTGATTAGAAGATTTCTAATAGAATCTTGGTCGTTGAAACTTGGAGTTTGACTTGTGTACGGTGAAAGTGGCAGCGCAGGAATCTGTGGCCAACAAGGCTGCTGTTGAACACTGTTTTCCTGAAGCAAGAGTGAGGAATTGCTCTCCTGCACCTGCTTAACGACACCGTTTCCTTTGTTACGTGCCTGCAGTTCCTTACGGTGCTTCCCCAGAAGCTTCTTCTTCAACCTCGTGTTCCAGTAGTTCTTTATGTCATTATCAGTTCTTCCTGGCAATTGTGCTGCAATCACCGACCACCTGCGTTACATGACACAAAACGATTCATTAATCATTCAAGCAAAAATCAAACTCTCATGTGTATGAGTTTATTAAAGAAAAGTAATGTTTAAAAAAAATATAAAGATTGTTTTTCTTTTTCTCACATATATCCTCTTTCAGAAACAATCGCAGTTTGGAACTCAAAGACTTAGTCAACCTAAAACTTTTGACGCTTCTTCAAAGATACTTTTTGTGAGATCTAACTTGCCTCCTCAATAGATTCTAACAGTGCTGAGAACTGAACAACACTTACTGAGTTACATACATAGATTATATTGCAAAACACTACCTGCTTCCAATGCTAACGTAGAGGCTGCAAATGATGTTATCTTCTTCTTCAGAGAAACCACCGTGCTTGATGTTAGGGCGGAGGTAGTTTAGCCACCTGAGACGGCAACTCTTGCCACATCGTTTAAGGCCTGACTCAGAAACGAAGACACATAAGAAGAAATCATGGAAAAGTGAACTTGTTCACTGAAACACTAGCTAGGTCACAAAAAAACAAAAATAGGGTTATTTGAGTATAGTGTGTAGTATGTGTATAATACCAATCTTCTGTGGCAAAGCGATCCAGTTGCCTCCGGTTCCGTGCTGTTCGATGTAGGATTTGAGTTTGGCATCTTCTTCTGGCGACCAAGGACCTTTCTTCACGTTTGCTTTGTCACAGCAAGGTGCTCTCCCCATGGTGGTGTTGTTGCTCTCACAAAGCTTTGATTGATTTTTGGGACAACCCTTCTATTTAGGGTCTGAATAATTGAGAGAGAGAGAGAGAGAGAAAGAGAGAGATTTATTTAATAATAAAACTAGGAGCGGATAAACATGATTCCAATTGAACATTCATTCGTACCAATTTTATATAAGGGTGTGGTAGAAAAGAAAGGTGTTTATATAGAAAATTCCAGCTATTTAGTATTGCTAGAATACGAGAATAAGGGTGGTTCTTCTTGTCTTTCTTAAACCGGAATCAAATTTTCTTGCAACTTTTTAAAGTCCACTCCACTCTGACGCTCGCTGTCCAACGATATACGAGCATACGACATGCCTCTAACTCTTCCTTTTGGTCACTATTTCCCTGTTTCTATACAAAATTAATTGGTATATGTACATTGCACTACCATAATTTATGTCAATTGGACCGTTCTCTTAATATGCTGCCACCTTTTTATTTGGACAGGGAGCATAGAATGTACACATACTGATTTTGAAATTTTGGGTGATGGCTTGCTTATGTTATATGAGTATTTGGTCTCATGTTAGATTATATAGAATTTAATGGAAATATAGTTAACATATTTTAGATGATTTTTCACATTTTTTGATTGGAAAATGGAAAGATTCTAAACTTGCTGAGTTGAAATTATTTTAGGTATACTTTTTCTGAGAACTTGTTTTATAATTAAATATTTGTATAAATAATATTAATTCAAACAATTTGTTTTCATCATAAAAAAGAATTAGTATACATAACCTTTTTCAACTATTTTGAGTGGCAGAGTTGTAGCATTATAAAAGGTGACGAATTAAGTTTTTTAATCTATATATGGATCAAGTTGAGTAGTTTCCCCCCTCGAAAACATACTAGAAGCATTCAAAGTTATATTGTTTTTTTACGATCACTACTTCCTTTCAATTTTATAACAGAAAGAAAGAAAGACAAAAAAAAAAAAAAAAAATTGAAACGAGTCAAAAAGTTAACTATCCAAATACTTGTGTGTGTGTGGGCTTTTCATCTTAGTAGTTAATGTTATCGCACATGCTCTTTTGGGGGTGAAAAATCAGGGTATTCTTCCACTGGGAGCACCAGATTATCTCAACATTCTGATATTTGTTTAATCATATCTCTCAACAAATATTATTTTTCATAAATATGAGATATTAATATTTGATCATATGCTTTTGGCGTAAAATTATCTATGAAATTACATTTTGAAGAAGAAAAAACACTTAAGATGAAAATATTCTTTATGTTGTATTTGAAAAAAAAAGAAACTATATTTTTGTTAGGAAGCAATACTAGAAGTAATATAGATCCTAACTTATTTTGCTCTTTCAAAGAAAAAGGCTTGACCGTAATTAATCTCCAACTAATTTTCAAGTGCAAGTGCTTGGAAAAAGATACTATTTTGGAGGGTAAATTGAAGAGAAATTATTATATAACAAATACTCAAGGCAATCGTGTGCTTAGGATTATGTCTAATTTCTATATGACATAATTTAGTTTTTAAATTATAAAAAAATAATCAAGATCATTATAGTTATAAACATATAAGAGTTCTATTACACGCTTTTTTTAATTACTTTTTCTTTTATGATTTAATAGTAGATATATTCTAGAAAAAAAAACTTATTTTAAAGGCAACTCTATAATAAAATGTTATGTGCACTACAAGTATATTAGCTAAATAATAAACTAAATACTAGTTAAAAGTATATTACATTTGTTTATCTTAACACATGAGAATGAAAATAAGAAGTAATTACAAAGTAACTTTTAGGAAGAAATAAAGGAGGAACTGATATTATAAACGAGCTCTATTAAGTAGCTTTATTTTCTTCTCCTTTTAGTCGCTCCTCTTGCATGAGATAAAAAAATACCTTAGGAAACTTTCGACACCCTGCCTTCATGGGCAGCTCAAAAAACCATGCCTATTAATTCTTATTTTCAAAAGGTGCTTTGAGAAGATAGATAAATCTATGTGCTTGTAAGGTTTATCTTTCTAGTAGAATAAAAAAAATGACGAAAAGGTGTTGTCATAAGCTCGTAACAACAAAAATAATTTAGTTAAAGAGAAGAAAAAAAAAAATGCATGGTCTGAGAATTTGAGAGAGGGACTGGATGATCTTTAAACATTTGAAAAAAGTTGTCATTAATGAACTAAGAACCAATTGCAAAAATAGAGTTAACATATATCACACTTATTTCATCGATAAGATTCATAATTTTTTTTCACTTAATAGTTGTTTATTCTACTAGAACTTTAGGTTCACATTTCAGCAATAGATAATAAACTTGTAGGGTCTTTAATTCACTAAACTTCACCCAAATGCGAAAATGAAAACCAAGATGTTGAAAATTATGATCAACTATCAAATCCATGTGCATTTTATAATTGAAAGGTTATAGAGTTTCTAGAAGAAAGAAACAAGGCATTAGCGGCATTGAAAATATATGAAAAAATTGTAGGTTTTTGTTGCTTTTGGTTGGTGAACAAATGACCAACAAAGCAACAAGAACAAAGAAGAATGCCGTGAGGACCGAGGCAGCAGGTTGACCTGAACCATTGCACTGTATAGCGTCCCCACTTCAGTATCAAAGTCCAAACCATTACTTCTTAAAAACATAGAAGGATTAAACTAAAAAATTAAAATATATTTTATGAAAATAAGTAGAGGTAAAGAAAGAAACTGTGGATATTTTAAAGTTATTTAAATGAATGAAGATAAATAAATAAAAAGTATACAGGGCTACGAAAATAAGTATATTTAAATATGTGAATTTTATTAATTATTTTTACTTATTATAAATTATCTTTATAACCGTTTGTGTTAAGAAAAACAATTTGACATTTCAAAAATTTACAAAAAGACAACTGACTCATCCGTAAATTAAGTACGAGAAACCTACCCTCATATTTATATAATTGTCGTACGAGTTTATCACCAAAGCTAACTTTATATAGAAAAATTTAAGAAAAAATACAAATAAATAAATAAATAGGATTCTACGTAAACTAAAATTATTATTTATACAGGTAGTCAACTTTCTTATTTTTATTTGTGAATAAATTAATTTTATGTTAAAACAATTCATTTTTGTTATTACTTTTTCTTTTAAAAGTATTGTGAAAGAGTTTATGATTTGAATTAAATTTAACAATGATACGAAATTTAAGTGAAATTTGAGTTGATTGTTGTAGTATAAGTATCTATCCTAATAAGAGACCTGCATTAGTCCTTTTTAACCACATCTAGAAAGGTTTAAAAAAATCAAAACAGTTTAAAAAATTACTCAATTTTTAATTCAAGTTTTCAATTTCTCTTTCTTATTTCATTTTCCATCATATCAATTTTAACACTATATTTGTTTTAAGAGGAAAAGTGTGAAAGAAAATAAACGAAAAAATAATATAAATATTATGTAATATTTATATTTTTTTAAGAGAAAAGGTAATAAACAAATTGTTTATTATATAAACTTATATAATATTTTAAATATATATAACAATTAATCAATTAAAAAAGTTAATTTATTCAATTTTTTTAACAAATAAAATATAAAGATACATACCAACATTTTATCTTGTTATTGTTCGTAAAACATTCGACATTCAAGTCAGAAATATTATAGATAATGTAAAGTGAATAGGATTAAAATAATAGTACCTTACGTATAAAAATGATCTTTTTATTTATAAAGTTTTTTAGAAATCTTAAGTGTCTGGATCATAAGCCCAACTTACTAAGATCTCCATATATGTTTTTTTACATATTTTAAATAATTAGTCATTATATATTTTGTCAGTAACATATTAATGAAGAAAATTTTCTACGACTGACCGAAATAAATACTTCTCGATATAAGTAGTACAAAATAATATAAATATAGTTTAGATATAATAAGCGATGGACGTATAATATATATATATATATATATATATATATATATATTTGCATATAGAACAATGTAGATGGAATAGGAAAACATTTTTGTTGCAAAAAAATGGGAAATGGTACTTTAACATATCCACTATCTAGAGGTGGGGAAGCCAGTCAGTGGCGTCATTTGATTGACCTTTGGGTTCTCCATATCACATTTACTCATTGGTTTGGTTTTATTTGCCACATGTCAGTGTTTTACAGACTTCGATGAGTAGCAGGTAGCGCAGCCATGGGAATGCAATGCAGCAAACAAATCTGTTATCACACTTATCAAAAATCATCCCCTAATTCATGTTTTCTTTTGTTGCTATTTTTGTGTATATTTGTATTGATGATTAGAGATTAATTTCATTTAATACGTAAATATTATCAAATATGACGTGTTTTATAATAAATGTCATGTATTTTCATCCCAAAGTTTGATTAAGGAATTCCATTAGGTGTTATTATATTTTTTTCTGAGAAGTTACGGCAACATCCATCACTGACACTTATTCTATTATTTATTTCGAATTGAGACTTTAACTAACCTACACAACGAATTACATAGTCAACCAAGTGCTGCCAAATAAACAATTTTATTTGGGGAAAAGTAGAAAAAAGCTGTAATGTATAATGGTAAATAAACAATTGAAGTGTAACGACAGAGGTCTGAGTTGCTATAACGTTGTAATAATTTCCATGCTTGATTTGACATGCAAGTTTGAAAAATCAATCATTTCTTGACAATCTTGTTGCTTAGTAGGAAGTAGTACAGCTGAAGCCAACTTTGGTTCTAGTGTATTGTATTTCGACATAGTCAACATTTGTAGAGACAAAAATAATTTTATTGGTTTAATTAATTAATGTTGTAGTGTGATGAAAAAAAAAAAAAAGTGTTCAGAGGAGGAAGAGATGACCACTTACCTCAAGACTTGGCTCAAGGTTACTTCACATCGGAAGTGGGCCTATATCTTGTTTGATACAAAAAAGAGAAAAATAGAAAGAATGGAAATACAAAAATAAGGAAAACCTAAAGTAAAAATTTATAAATATTTTATTAAAAAGAAATAGAAAAAATATGAGAAAATAAATCAAGAGATAGATGAAAATACATGAAAAAGTATAATAAATTCTATTATTTTTAATTTTATTTTTTCTTAAAAATATTCCAACTTAATTCTATTTATTCTTTTCTTCTATAATTCTCTCTTGCGAAACACATGGTGCTTAAGTAAAACTTCCAATACTACTCTTTCATGAGTTTACATGAGAAAATGAAAAGAGGTGTATATCTAACGAGACCTTTGCACAAGTCAATATGAATCAAAGTCTATACGAGTAAAACACATTTTCGACACGTCATATAACTTTTAAGTTTTAAATTATTTTCAATTTTAATAATGACTTTAATGTATGAATATCTAATGTGATTATTATTATATTATAGATATATTAAAATCATAGAAATTATTATACAAATATTAAATTTAATTTTCTCACTTTTCAATCTATTAAACATATAATATTTTTAATAAATGATTTAAATTTTAAATTATTTAAAAGGAAGATTTAAATGTTAAAGAGTTAACAAAAGATGTAACTTTTTTTCCCACAAAGCTTATGTTCTTTTGAAAAGAAAAAAAAAAAAAAAAAAAAAAAA